>Ga0207868_1000232_pt1 | contig 70368 bp, 65 predicted proteins | sample Passage237B_FD_187370 | JGI IMG/M metagenome (GOLD analysis project Ga0207868, IMG submission 187370) | Cellulose adapted compost microbial communities from Newby Island Compost Facility, Milpitas, CA, USA - Passage2 37B (SPAdes) (version 3) ...
GCTCCCGCCCGTCGACGGTCTCGCCGCCGCGCGGCCCTGGACGAGCCGCGACGCGACCGCCGCGCGGCACGTGCCCGCGCGGCTCGCCGTGCTCGGTGGCGGGGTGGTGGGGTGCGAGCTCGCGACGGCGTTCGCGAGCCTCGGCAGCGACGTGACCGTCCTCGTGCGGGGCGAGCGGTTGCTCGCGGCGGCCGAGCCGTTCGCGGGCGAGGCGGTGCTCGCGTCGCTGCGCGCCCGCGGCGTGCGCGTCGTCCTCGGGGCCCGAGTCCGCCGCGTGCACCGCGACGACGACGGCGTGCACGTCGCGCTCGACGACGAGGTCGTCACCGCCGACGAGCTCCTCGTCGCCACCGGGCGGCACCCGCGCACGCGCGACCTCGGCCTCGAGACGATCGGCCTCGAGCCGGGTGCGCCGCTCGACGTGGACGACGCGCTCGCGGTCCGGGGCGTGCCGTGGCTGTTCGCCGTGGGCGACGTGACGGGCCGGACCGGCACGACGCACCAGGGGAAGTACGACGCGCGGGTCGCGGGGGACGTGGTGGCCGCCCGGTTCGGACCCGACGAGGCCGCGCGCGCCGCCGAGGCCACCGCGGGGCCGTGGAGCCGGTACCGCGCGAGCGCGGACCACGCCGCCGTGCCGCAGGTGGTGTTCACGCAGCCGGAGGTCGCGTGGGTCGGGCTCACCGAGCGCGCCGCGCGGGACGCGGGCCTCGACGTGCGGGTGGTGGCGTACGACCTGGCGAACCTCGCGGGGGCGAGCGTGGTCTCGCCCGACTACGCCGGGCGCGCGCAGCTCGTGCTCGACACCGCGCGCGACGACGTCGTCGTCGGTGCCACGTTCGTCGGGCCCGACGCCGCCGAGATGCTGCACGCCGCGACCGTCGCGGTCGTCGGCGAGCTGCCGCTCGCGCGGCTCTGGCACGCCGTCCCGTCCTACCCGACGCTCAGCGAGGTGTGGCTGCGGTTCGCCGAGACCGCCGGCCTGTGAGCGCGCGGCTCGGCCGACGGCCGGCGGGGTCCGGGGGCGGGGGTCGCCGGCGCCTCAGCCGAGCGAGCCGTCGCTCGACAGCACCAGCCCGATCGCGGCCTCGCCCTGACGCACGGCCTCGCCGATGAGCCCGAAGTCGTACGCCGTGAACTCGGTGAAGACCAGCCCGTAGGCCTCCTCGAGCCCCGGCCGGCAGAACGGCCGCTCGGGGCACTCGGCGGGACCGGCGAGCGTCAGCCCGCCCGCGCACGCCTCCGCCAGCTCGGACAGCGTGCTGACCCCGTGCTCGTCGGCGAACTCCTGGGTGACCGCGAACGCGTTCTGGTCCTGCGCCTGCGAGGCCTTGCCGACGACCAGCCCGCGCTCCTCGGCGAGCGGCTCGAGCGCGGCGACCGTCGCGTCGACGTCACCCGACGCGACGGGCTCCGCGTCGGGGCCGTTGACCGCGGTGTTGAGGAACTCCGCGAGCGTCGCCGCGTACTCGGGCACCACGGCGAGCTCGCCCGACTCGAGCGCCGGCAGGTACGTCTCGCGCGCCCCGATCTCCCGGACCTCGGCGTCGAAGCCCGCGGTCCGCAGCACCTCGGCGTAGATGTTCGCGAGCGTGCTGCTCTCCGAGAAGTTCGCGGCGCCGACCACGACCGACGCGCCCTCGCCGGACTGCTCCTGCGCCGCCAGGCCCTCGTCCTCCACGAACCGGTGCGCGACCTCGCTCGACGTCTGCCGGTCGATGTCGACGGCCTTGTTGAGCGCGATGAGGCCGTCGGTGTCGAGCGCGTCGGACACGCCGTCCAGGAGCGGGACGAGCGTCGGGTGCGCCTCGGCGACCGACGCGCTGACGGCCGGGACGACGTTGTCGGCGTTCTGCAGCGTCTTGTCGTCCTCGAGCACGACGAGCCGGTCCCCCGCGACGGGCTCGCAGGCGTCGCCCGCGGCGGAGCCCGCGCCGGTGGGGTCGGCCTTCCCGCCCCCGGAGCCGGGGTCGCCGCACGCGGCGAGCACGAGCAGGGACGCGAGCGAGAGGGCGGCGAGGCGCTGGCGGTGCGGGGTCACGGTGCCTCCAAGGGCGGATGAGCGGGACGGGCGGTGCGGCGGGCGGGCGGCGGTGCGTCACGTGCGGTCATCGCGCGGTCCCATTCGAGCGGGGGCCGCCCGCCGCGGCAACCCCTGGCGGCGGATCCGCGGCGGTGCCGGCGCGCCGGGTGCGGCCCGGTCCGGCGCGCCGTGCCGCGTCCCGGACACCGCGGGGCGTGACGGCACGCTGGGCGGCCGCGAGCAGCCCCTCGGCGACCAGGCACAGCGCCGCGACCAGCAGGCCGCCGGCCAGGACCTGCCCGTAGCGCTGGGTCGCGAACCCCGACACGACGACCGTGCCGAGGCTGCGCCCGCCCACGAGCGCCGCGAGCGGCACGGTCGCGAGCACCTGCACGACGGCGGTGCGCACGCCCGCCGCGAGCAGCGGCACGGCGAGCGGCAGCTCGACGACCCACAGCCGCCGCCCGCCGCTCATGCCGAGACCGCGCGCCGCGTCCAGGACGTCGCGGTCCACGCCCGCGAGCCCGGTCACGGCGTTGGTCAGCAGCGGCGGGACCGCGAACACCGCGCACGCGAGCACCGTCGCGGTGTTCCCGAACAACCCGGCGGACGCGAGCAGGGTCAGCAGCGCGAGCGTCGGGACCGCGCGCGTGCTGTTCGCGACGACGACGCCGAGGGTCGCGCCGCGCCGCGCGCGCCCGAGCCACACGCCCACGGGCAGCGCGACGACGGCTGCGAGCAGCACCGCGAGCAGCGTGACCCGCAGGTGCGCGGCGGTCAGCGCGAGCACGCCGGAGCGGCCCGTCCAGTTGAGCGGGTCGTTGAGCCACGCGAACGCCTCGGTCAGCAGGTCCACGCCGCCCCCTCGTCGCGGTCCCTGTCGCGGTCCCCGTCGCGGCGCATCAGGCGGCCGCCCGGTCGGCGCGCCGGCCACGCCACGGCATCAGCAGCCGCCCGACGAGCACGACGAGCAGGTCGGCGACCAGTGCCAGCAGCACGCACAGCACCGTCGCGGTCATGATCTCGGCGTGGTAGTCGCTGCGGAAGCCGCGGAACATGAGCTGCCCGAGCCCGCCGTACCCGACGACCACGCCCACGGTCACGAGCGCGACCGTCGTCACGGTCGCCACGCGCACGCCCGCGACGACGCTCGGCAGCGCCTGCGGCAGCTCGACCTGCAGCAGCATCCGCACCCGCCCGTAGCCCATGCCGCGCGCCGCGTCCGTGACCGCGGGGTCCACGCCCGCCAGCCCGACGAGCACGTTGCGCACGAGCACCAGCAGCGCGTACAGCACGAGGCCGATGAGCACGGTCGTGCGCCCGATCCCGGTGTAGGGCGCGAGCAGCGCGAACAGCGCGAGCGACGGCACCGTGTAGAGCACGCCCGTGGTCCCGACGACCGGCCCCGCGAGCCGCGGCCGCAGGTGCGCGAGGCCCGCGAGCGGGAGCGCGACGACGAGCGCGAGCGCCACCGCCTGGACCGTGAGCGACACGTGCTGCGAGAGCGCGCGCTCGATGTCGTCGGCGTTGCGCGTCACGTAGTCCCACGAGAACCACGGGTTGGGTGGCGCGTCGGTCGCGGGCATGGCAGCGAAGGTAGACCCGCGCTCCGACACCCGCCCGGCGAGCGGTTCGCCCGGACGTCCGCCGGGTGGGTCGCGGTTGTCGGTGCGCGCCGTTAGCGTCCCTCGCGTGGACGACGAGTGGGCGATCCGGTTCGAGCACGCGGCCAAGACGTACGCCGCGGGCTCGTCGGCGCGGGGCGACGCACCCGCCGCGGTCGACGACCTGACGCTCGACGTGCGCACGGGGGAGGTGCTCGTGCTCGTCGGCCCCTCCGGCTGCGGCAAGTCGACGACGCTCCGCATGGTCAACCGTCTCGTCGAGCCGACGGGCGGCCGCGTGCTCGTCGAGGGGCGGGACGTCGCGACGCTCGACGTGGTCGAGCTGCGGCGCCGCATCGGCTACGTCATCCAGAACGTCGGGCTGTTCCCGCACCGCACGGTCGCGCAGAACGTCGCCACCGTCCCGCGGCTGCTCGGCTGGGACCGCACGCGCACCCGCGCGCGCACCGCCGAGCTGCTCGAGCTCGTCGGCCTCGCGCCCGACCGGTACGCGCGCCGCTACCCGCACGAGCTGTCCGGCGGCGAGCGCCAGCGCGTCGGCGTGGCCCGCGCGCTCGCGACCGACCCGCCCGTGCTGCTCATGGACGAGCCGTTCGGCGCGGTCGACCCCGTGGGCCGGCGCCGCCTGCAGGACGAGTTCGCGCGCATCCAGCGCGAGCTCGGCACCACCGTCATGCTCGTCACGCACGACGTGGACGAGGCCGTCCGCATGGCCGACCGCGTCGCCGTCATGAGCGCCGGCGGTCACGTCGAGCAGCTCGCAACCCCGCTCGACGTCGTCGCCCGCCCCGCGAGCCCGGCGGTCGCCGACCTCGTCGGCCGCGGCCGCACCGCCCGCCTCCTGGCCCTCGGCCGCCTCACCCGCGACGACCTCGACCCCGCGACGACCGCCCCGCCGGACGCCCCGGTCGTGCACGTCGGCGACGAGCTCGGCGACGTCCTCGACGCCCTCGCCCGCGACGGGGTCACCTCCGCGGCGGTGCACGCCGACGGCGTCCCGGTCGGCGTGGTCACCACCACCCAGGTCCTGACCGCCCTGCGCCGCCTGGTCGCCCCGAGCGGCTCGGCCGCGGTGGACGCCTGACCGGAGCGCGAGCCCCTCAGAGGCCGCCGAGGATGCGGCCCACGACGATCTTCGTGATCATCGCCGCCGGGTAGACGAGGGCGTAACCGAGGGCCACCCGGGCGTCGTACCGGGTGCGCCCGTTCGCGAACGCGAGGATCGCGGGCTGGGTCTGCGCGCCGCTCATGATCCCGGACAGGCGCGTGCCGCCGACGTGGAACACCCGCCGCATGACGAGGTAGAGCCCCGTGGAGACGAACGTCGTGACGACGACGCCCAGCACGAGGATCTTGAGCCACTCGCCGGACGTGAACGCCGCCCCGATCTGCGCGCCGGCGCGGGAGCCGGCCTGGGCGAGGAAGATCAGCAGGCCGAGCTCGGACATCGCCTGCGCCGCGGTGAACGGCATCGCGGTGACGACGGGGCCGATGCGCCCGATCCTCCCGAGCACGAGCCCGACGAGCAGCGTGCCGAACGCCGACCCGATGGTGAACACGCCGCCCGGGACGGGGATCTGCACGGCGCCGAGCAGGATGCCCGCTGCCATGCCGACGCCGAGCACCACGGGCACGATGTCCGACAGGCCGCGCGACGAGTCGCCGAACCAGGTCGAGACCTCGGCCATCCGCTCGCGCGGGGCGATGACGCGGACACGGTCGCCGAGCTGGAGCTGCAGGTCGTCGGTGGCGAGCATGTCGACGTCGCCGCGGCGCACGCGGGAGACGGTCGCGCCGAACCGGTGGTACAGGTCGAGCTCGGCGACGGTGCGGCCGGCGGCGTGCTCCGCGGACACGGTGACGCGCCGCATGTCGAGGTACTGCCGGTCGGCCTCGAGGTGGTGCGAGGACGTGTGCCCGAGCTCGCGGGTGACGGCCTCGACGTCCTCGGTGGGGCCGACGACGGTCACGAGGTCGTCGAGCAGCAGCAGGTCGGTGGAGTCGGCGGGCCGGATCGGGGAGGTCTCGCCGCGGCGGACGCGGGAGAACTTGATCCGGTCGCCGTGGAGCTCCTCGAGCTCCTGGATGCTGAGGTGCGCGTCGACCTCGACGCGCACGGTCCGGCTCACCAGGGTCGGGGGCGCGTCTGCGTCCTGCGTGCGGTGCCGCAGCGCGACGGACACGGCGGCGAGCATCCCGACGACCCCGAACAGGTACGTCACGGCGTACCCGATGGTCGGGCCCGTGGCGTCGCCCGCCGCGTCGCGCGCGGCGGCCAGGGCCGGGGTGTTGGTCACGGCACCCGCCCACGAGCCCGCGACGACGGGCGGGTCCAGCCCCAGCAGCCCGCCGACGCCCACGGCGACGGCCGCGCTCGCGACGAGCACGCCCGCGACGGCGAGGATCGGCCCGAGGCTGCGGCGCAGCGACGAGAAGAACGTCGCCCCGGAGATGATCCCGACGCAGAACGTGAACAGCGCCAGGCCGAGCGTCCCCATCGCCTCGGGGACCTCGAGGTCGACGTCGTACGACGCGGCCCACGCCGCCAGCCCGATGGACAGCAGCAGCACCGCCGCGGCGCCCAGCCCCACGCCACGCACCTTGAGGTGCCCGACGGCGGAACCGATGCCGATGACGACGAAGAGCAGCAGGACGGGCTGCTGCGAGAGGAAGTCGAAGACCTGGGACATACCTGCTCCGAGGGGGCTGCGGCGCGGCGTCGTGACGACGCTGCCGCCATTCAAGCCCCGCGTCCGGGCCCGGGACTGGTCCCTAGGGCCCGGGCTGTGGACGGCCCCTCGCCACGCGGGTCCGTCACCCGGCAGGATCGCCCCGGCAGCCGACGCCGAGGGGGAGCGCACATGCCGACGGACTGGGTCCAGGCGTTCATCGTCCTGACGCTCGTCGTCCCGGGGTTCGTCTACCAGGTGTCGCGGCGCGCGGTCGCGGGCCCCGACCCGGAGCAGGCGGACTTCGGCACGCGCATCCTGCGGGCGATCGTGTCGACCGCCGCGTTCGGCGGCATCTACGCGCTCGTCGTCGGCCGGTTCGTCGTCGCGTACGTGCGGGACCCCGACCGGGCGCTGACGGACGTGCAGCTCGTCGGCGTCGTGTTCGTCGCCCTCGCGCTCGTCGTCCCGTGGGTGTTCGCGCGGGCCGGCTACTGGCTGGCGAGCGCCCGCTGGTTCGGCCTGCTGCGCGCCCGGCTGCTCGACGCGCTGCGCCTGCGCCGCCCGTACGACCCGACGCCGACCGCGTGGGACTGGGCGTTCCGGCGCAGCGAGGCCGGGTGGGTGCGGGTCCGACTCGAGGACGGGCTGTGGCTGGGCGGCTACTACGGCAGCCGGTCGTTCGCGACGTCGTACCCGCACCCGCAGGAGGTGTTCGTCGAGCAGGGCTGGGTGGTCGACGAGGACGGCGTCTTCACCGACGTGTGCCACGCGCCGAACGGGATGATCATCAAGTGCACGAAGGCGGTCACCGTGGACTTCCTCCCGCTGGCTCCGGATACTGGGAGCCAGTCCACCGGGCAGCAGGAGGCGAGCTGATGCCGGACAGACGCGAGGCACCGAGGACCGAGCCGGTCTCCAAGTGGTTCGCGCCTCCCGCCGGCGGCTACAGCGGGTTCGGCCCGACCGGGGAGGTCGTCGCGAGCCCGGGCCGGCCGCCCAAGGTGCCCGCTACCGCGCGCGGCGTACGCCGCCTGGTCGAGCGCCGCGACGAGACCCGCTGAGGCACGCTCAGCGGGGGGGTGCGGCAGGCCGCGAGGAGACGGGCGCGCAGGTCGGCGGACCGGGTCGCGTAGTCGCGCTGGCGGCGGACGTACTCCGCCTTGCCCTCGGGGGTCTCGATCGCGACGGGCGCCAGGCCGTAGGACGACACGTCGTACGGCGAGGCCGCCATGTCCGTGTACCGGATCTCGCGCGCCAGCTCGAACGTGTCGAGCAGCAGGTCGCCGGGCACGAGCGGGCCCAGCTTGAGCGCCCACTTGTAGAGGTCCATGTTCGCGTGCAGGCAGCCGGGCTGCTCGAGCGCGGGCTGGGTCTCCCGGGTGGGCTGCAGGGTGTTGCGCGGCGCCGCCTGCGGGGTGAAGAAGCGGAACGCGTCGAAGTGCGTGCAGCGGATCCGGTGCCCCTCGACGACGGCGTCGGTGCCGTCCTGCCCGAGCCGCAGGGGCAGCGGGTGCCGGTGCGCGTCCTGCCGGTAGACCATCGCCCACTCGTGCAGGCCGAAGCAGCCGGTCGCCGCGGGCCGGGCGGCCGTCGCGCCGACGACCTGCTCGACGTACGCCACCGTGCTGCCGCGGTCCGCGAGGAACGCCGCGACGTCGAGGCGCGTGCGGCCCTCGTCGTCGACCGTGTACCAGCGCCAGGCGGCGTGCGGGGCGGGACCGTCGGGGCCCGGCTCGAGGACCACGCCCGCGCCGGGGTGCCAGCGCCGCAGGAGCGCCGGCTTGGTCGGGTAGTACTCGAACAGGAAGTCCTCGACCGCGTGCCGCTCGTGGCGGGAGCGGCGCTCGCGGTGACCGGCGGTGAACGCGTCGGCGCGCTCGGCGTGCGCGTGCGCGGCCGCGGCCCACGTGTCGTGGTGGAGCACGACGAGCGTGGGGGCCTCGGGGTCCAGTGCGGTCACGGACCCAGGATACGAAGCCGTTCGCCGCGGCCGCGCACGCCGACCGTCGGGGTCCGGCACCCCGACGGCCGTCCCGCCCCGGTCCGGTGCCGTGCCGGACCGGGGCGGGACGTGCTCAGGTCACGGCCGCGGTCCGCGCAGCGTGACCTGGACGGAGCCGCCGACCTCCAGGTCGGCCTGGGTGCACTCCGCCGCCGGGTCCTCCACGACGACGGTCGGCCAGTGGTGCTCGTCGCCGATCGCCTCGGCCGTGATGCGCTCGGCGGTGTCGAGGTCGACGCACGCCTCGGTGATCCCGGTCCGCAGCGCCTCGGTCAGCGAGGCGACGAACGGGTGGACCTCCTCGCTCTCCCGGGACGCCCGGCCGCCGGGCACGACCGCGAGCGTGCGGGGCACGGCGGGGTCGGCCGCCGGCGTCGGGTCCGCCACCCCCTCCTGCTCGGGGACGTCGTCGTACGCGAAGCCGATGTCCGCGCACTCCAGCTCGGGGGTCCCCGGGGTGCGCTCCTGGACGCGGACCGTCCAGTCGTCGAGGCCGAGCCGGTCGAGCTCCGCGCGGGCGGCCGCGACGGCCGCCTCCGCGTCGAGGCACTGCGCGCCGAGCCCGTCGACCTCGTCGCCGAGGCTCGCCTCGAGCGCGCGGACGGCCCGCGCCTGCGGGTCCGGGGCCTGCGGGGTCGCCTCGGTGGGCACCTCGTCGCGCGGTGCGACGACGAGCAGGCCCTCGTGGCGCACCGCCACGGGGTCGGTGATCGGCGGCAGCCCGTTCATCGCCTGGTACTCCTGGCAGTCGGCGACCGGGTCGCCGGTGAGCAGCGGCCCGCCGGACCGCTCCTCCTCCGGGGCGTCCCACCGTGTGAGGCACGTGATGCCGTCGGCCGGTCCCGTGCCCCGGTGCTGGCCGTCGACCGCCGCGTACGCGACGCCCCCGCCCACGAGCACGGCGGCCAGGCCGCCGGTCACCGCGACCCCGCGCCGTCGGCGCGCGCGCACCACCCGCGCCTGGGTGTCGTCCGTCGTCTCCGTCGTGACGTCCGTCGTCATGATCGTCTCCCGCATCGCGTCGTCGGCCGCCAGGTGGAGCCGCGCCGCCGGGTCCGTCGCCCGCAGGCGCCGCATCAGGTCCTCGCTCATCTCGCCTCCTGGGGTCCGGGACGGGCTGCTGCCCATCCGGTGCTGACGTGTCCGGCTCGTCCGGTGCGTTGCAGGACGGGTGGTGGGTCGTGGTCCTCCGGGGCCGTGTCGAGGGTGGCGAGCAGGGCGGCGAGCCGGCGGCGGGCGCGGTGCAGGCGCACGCGCACGGTGGCGCGCGGGACGCCGAGCACCTGGGCGACCTCGTCGCGCCCGAGCTCCTCCCACGCGACGAGGCGCAGCAGCTCGCGGTCGTCGGGCGGCAGGCGGTCCATCGCGCGTGCGAGCGCCGGGTCGGCGGGCTCGTGCGCGGGCACGGCCTCGGCGACCTGCTCGCGCAGCCGGTCGGCGAGCGCGAGCCGGCGCCGCTCGCCGCGGTGGTGGTTGGCCAGGACGCGCCGCGCGACGCCGTACAGCCAGGGCCGTGCCGCGTCGCCGTCGGGGACGTCGTCGAGGCGGCGCCACGCGACGAGGAACGTCTCGGCGACGACGTCGGCGGCGTCGGCCGGGTCGACGACCCGGCGCACGGCGTACGCGGTCAGCGGCGCGTGGGTGCGCTCGAACAGGTCGGTGAACCGCGCGCGGCGCGGGTCGTCACGTGCGGGGGCTGGCGGGCTCACGGGCCTCCCTCGATGGACGGGCGGGGTCACCCGTGACGTGTCCGGCACCCGCGCGGGCGTTACCGACCTCCGGTGCGAGGCCATCGAGCCGTCAGGGCCTCGGGACGAGGCGGTCGGCGACGCGCGTGGAGACGCCGTGCAGCAGCCGCTCCAGCGGTCCGCGCCCGAGCCACGTGCGCCACGCCCAGCAGACGAGCACGGTGGCGACGACGAGGGCGAGCCACGAGGTCGCGAGCGGCCGCCAGACGACCTCGGGCCCGACCGCCGCGATCACGACGACCTGCGCCGTGTACGCGGTGAACGCGAGCGCGCCGACGGCGGCGACCGGCGCCGACAGGCGGGGGGCGCGTGCCGCGGCCACGAGGCTCGCGGCGACGACGAGCAGCGCGCAGCCGGTGTTCCCGACGAGCTCGAACGTGCTGGACGCGTGCGGCGCGGTCGACGTCAGCGGGTGGTCGACGACGAGCGTCTGCGCGAGCCACCCGATGCCGTACCCGCCGACGACGAGCGCGCCCCCGACGCGCGCGAGGTCCCGCAGCAGGGCGCCCGAGGTCAGGTCGCACCGGCCGAGCGCCAGCCCGGCGAGCAGGTACGCGAACCAGACGAGCGCGGGGTAGTGCGGGCCGACGAGCAGCACGACGAGCTCGTCGAGCAGGTGGTCCGCGTGGGCGGAGCGCAGGTCGACGACGGCGCGCACGAGCGGCCCGACGACCGCGAGCGCCACGGCGGCCGTGACGAGCGTCCGCACGGACCAGGTGAGCACGAGGCAGCCCGCGAGGAACAGCAGCGCGTACGTCGGCAGGATGACGAGGATGGGGGTGCCGAGCTCCTCGAGCAGCAGGCCCACGCCGAGGACGACGACCGCGCGCGCCGCGACCCGCACGCGCACCCGCCGCAGGTCGCGTCCCGTGACGGGCTGGGCGCCGCCGGAGAGCAGGGCGAGGGAGAGCCCGGCGAGCACGACGAACAGCGCGGACGAGCGGCCGTCGGCGAGGTCGAGCACGCGGTCGCCGGCCGTGCCGGGAGTGGCCTGGGGGCCGACGTGCGCGGTGACCATGCCGAGCACGGCGGTCCCGCGCGCGACGTCGATGCCCACGAGCCGTGCCACGTGTCGAACCGTACGGCGTGCGGCCCCGCGGGCGGGAGAGCGGCGCGTTCCGGGGCAACAGGGGCCGTTTGGCCCTGGAGGTCTCGGATGATGGGCGATATCGTCCCGTCTCTTGATCGTTCCCCCGTGCGGGCGCCTACCCTCGCGTGTGAGCACCCGCGACGACGTCTACGTGCACGGCCACCACGAGTCGGTCCTGCGCTCCCACCGGTGGCGGACCGCCGAGAACTCGGCGGCCTACCTGCTGCCCGCGCTCGAGCCCGGCCAGCGGCTGCTCGACGTCGGCTGCGGCCCGGGCACGGTGACGATCGACCTCGCGCAGCGCGTCGCGCCGGGCGAGGTCGTCGGGATCGACGCGTCCGCCGCGGTCATCGAGATCGCCCGCAAGGCCGCCGCGGACGCCGGCGTCCTCAACGTCACGTTCGAGGTCGGCGACGCGTACGAGCCGGCGTTCGCGGACGACTCGTTCGACGTCGTGCACGCGCACCAGGTGCTCCAGCACCTCACGGACCCGGTCGCCGCGCTGCGCGAGATGAAGCGCGTCACCCGGCCGGGCGGCGTGGTCGCGGTGCGGGACTCCGACTACTCCGGCATGACCTGGTACCCGCCGTCGGCGGGGCTCGACGAGTGGTCCGCGCTCTACCACGAGGTCACGCAGGCCAACGGCGCGGAGGCCGACGCGGGCCGCCGCCTGCTGGAGTGGGCGCGCGCGGCGGGCTTCGACCCGGCCGGCATCACGCCGAGCGCGGGCGTGTGGTGCTACGCGACGCCCGAGGACCGCACGTGGTGGTCGGGTCTGTGGGCGGACCGCTGCGTCGCGTCGAACTTCGCGCAGCAGGCGATCGAGCACCACCTGGCCGACGAGGTCGGGCTCGAGCAGCTCGCCGACGCGTGGCACGAGTGGGGCCGTCAGGAGAACGGCTGGTTCGCGGTGCTGCACGGCGAGGTCCTCGCCCGCGCCTGACGCGACCTAGGCTGGGGCCCGTGCGTATCGCGAGGTTCACCACCGGTTCCGATCCCCGCTTCGCCCTCGTCGAGGGTGAGCCCGGCGCGGAGGAGCTCGTCGTCATCACGGGCGACCCCATCTACACGCCCGTGCAGCCGACGGGGGAGCGTATCCCGCTCGACGACGACGCGGTGCGGCTGCTCGCACCCGTGATCCCGCGCTCCAAGATCGTGGGCGTCGGGCGCAACTACGCCGACCACGCCGCGGAGATGGGCAACGAGGTGCCGGCGCAGCCGCTGCTGTTCCTCAAGCCGAACACCGCCGTCATCGGCCCGGACGACCCGGTCGTCCTGCCGGACTGGACCGACGAGGTCTCGTACGAGGCGGAGCTCGCGATCGTCATCGGCAAGCTCACCAAGGACGTGCCGCCGGAGCGCGCGCTCGACCAGGTCTTCGGCTTCACGGTCGCGAACGACGTCACGGCGCGCGACATCCAGCGGTCCGACTCGCAGTGGACCCGCGCCAAGGGCTTCGACGGGTCCTGCCCGATCGGCCCGTGGATCGTCCCGGGCCTGGACGTCGACGACCTCGCGGTGCGCTCGCGCGTCAACGGCGAGACCCGCCAGGACGGCCGCACGTCGCAGATGGTGTTCGACGCCGCGTACCTCGTGTCCTACGTGAGCGAGGTGTTCACGCTGCTCCCGGGCGACGTGATCCTCACGGGCACGCCTGCGGGCGTCGGCAGCATCGTCGAGCGGGACGTCGTGGAGTGCGAGGTCGAGGAGATCGGCGTGCTGCGGAACCCGGTGCTGCGCCGCCGCTGACGCGCGCTCCCGCCGCCGGTGAGCGGGGTGCGAGCCGGCGGTGAGCCCGGGGCGTCCGTGCGCCCGACTACCCTGGGACCCGTGACCACCCCCGCTGTCGACGGCTCCGCCGTGCGTGTCCGCTTCTGCCCGTCCCCGACCGGTCTGCCGCACGTCGGCATGGTCCGCACCGCCCTGTTCAACTGGGCGTACGCGCGGCACACGGGCGGCACGTTCGTCTTCCGCATCGAGGACACGGACGCGGCGCGCGACTCCGAGGAGAGCTACCACATGCTCCTCGACGCGCTGCGCTGGCTCGGCCTGGACTGGGACGAGGGCGTCGAGGTCGGCGGCCCGCACGAGCCGTACCGGCAGTCGCAGCGCTACGACCTGTACCGCGACGTCGTCGCGAGGCTGCTCGAGGGCGGCTACGCGTACGAGTCCTGGTCGACGCCCGAGGAGATCGAGGCGCGTCACCGCGCCGCGGGCCGCGACCCGAAGCTCGGCTACGACGGGTACGACCGCGACCTCACCGAGGAGCAGAAGCAGGCGTACCGCGACCAGGGCCGCGAGCCCGTCATCCGCGTGCGGATGCCCGACGAGGACATCACGTTCACCGACATGGTCCGCGGTGACGTGACGTTCAAGGCCGGCTCGGTGCCGGACTACGTGATCGTGCGGGCCAACGGCCACCCGCTGTACACGCTGGTCAACCCGGTCGACGACGCGCTCATGGGCATCACGCACGTGCTGCGCGGCGAGGACCTGCTGTCCTCGACCCCGCGGCAGGTGGTCCTGTACCGCGCGCTGCTGGACCTGGGCGTCGCGGAGGTCATGCCGGAGTTCGGCCACCTGCCGTACGTCATGGGCGAGGGCAACAAGAAGCTCTCCAAGCGCGACCCCGAGTCGAACCTGTTCCTGCACCGCGAGAACGGCTTCACGCCCGAGGGCCTGCTGAACTACCTGTCGCTGCTGGGCTGGGGCCTGTCCGCGGACCGCGACATCTTCACGGTCGACGAGCTCGTCGCGGCGTTCGACGTGCACGACGTGAACCCGAACCCGGCGCGCTTCGACCTGAAGAAGGCCGAGGCGATCAACGCCGCGCACGTGCGCATGCTCGACCCGGAGGACTTCCGGAACCGCCTGGTGCCCTACCTGCACCACGCGGGCCTGGTCCCGGCGGAGTCGTTCGCGGACCTGTCCGACGAGCACCAGGAGCTGCTGACGAAGGCCGCGCCGCTCGTGCAGGAGCGCATGACGCTGCTGGGCGAGGCCGTCGGGATGCTGGGCTTCCTGTTCGTCGCCGACGACGCGCTGACGGTCGAGGAGGACGGCCGCAAGGCGCTCAAGGAGGGGGCCGCGCAGGTCCTCGACGCCGCGACCGCCGCGCTCGAGGCGGTCCCCGCGGACGGCTTCACCACCGAGGCGACGCAGGCGGCCCTGCAGGCCGCGCTGGTCGACGAGGGCGGGCTCGGCATCAAGGCGCGCCTGGCGTACACGCCGCTGCGCGTCGCCGTGACGGGCCGCCGCGTGTCCCCGCCGCTGTTCGAGTCGCTCGAGCTGCTCGGCAAGGACTCGACGCTGGCCCGCATCGCCGCGCTGCGCGCGTCCCTGTGACGGCCACGACGCGCGGCACTGCGACGTCCGGCACGACGGGCGCTGCCGCGACGACGAGCGGCGCGCTGGTCGACGGCGTCCTGTTCGACATCGACGACACGATCGTCGACACCCGCCTCGCGTTCGAGGCCGCGCTCGCCGCGGTCACGGCGCGCTACCTCCCGCCGCTGCCGGCGGACGAGGCCGCGCGCCGGGACGCCGCGCTGCTGGCGATGTGGCGGGCCGACGTGAACGGCCACTACCGGCGCTACACACGTGGTGAGATCGCGTACCTCGAGCAGAAGCGGGCGCGCGCCAACGAGCTGCACGCGGCGCACGGCGGACCGGAGCTCGACGAGACGGCGTTCGCGGCCTGGGACGAGGTGTTCGACGCGGCGTTCCGCGCCGCGTGGGTCGCGCACCCGGAGACCGAGGCGGCGCTCGTCGCGCTCCTCGACGCGAGGATCGCGCTCGGCGCGCTGTCGAACGCGCAGTCGTCGATGCAGACCGCCAAGCTCGCCGCCGCGGGCCTGGGGGACCGCGTGCCGCTGCTCGTCGCCGTCGACACCCTCGGCTTCGGCAAGCCGGACCCGCGCGTCTTCCTCGAGGCGTGCCGGCGGCTCGGCACGGACCCGGCGCGCACCGCGTACGTGGGCGACGAGGCGGACGTCGACGCGCTCGCCGCGCGCGACGCGGGACTCGTCGGCGTGTGGCTCGACCGGCCCGGCGCGCGCCGCCACCCGGTCGACGAGCAGGCCGTCACGGGTGTGGCGGTGATCCGCTCGCTCGACGAGCTGCCAGGCGTGCTCGGACTCGGCTGACGAGCGTGCGCGTCGGCTCCGGCTCGGGGGTCGTCGCGGCCGCGACGAGGTGCCGCACCGCGGGCTCGTCGACGCTGTAGGACTCGACGCGCGCGTGCATCCGCAGGTCGTACGCGGTGAGCCGCTCGGTGTGCTGGCGGGCGTGCTCGCCCCACGTCGGGACGGTGAACACCTCGACGTACCGCTCGGGGTCGGCGGCGTCGCGGTACACCGACCAGGTCGTGGCACCGGTGCGGCGGCGGGACACGCCGATCGCCCGCGCGGCCGCGAGGAACTCCTCGGTCCGCTCCTCGGGCACGCGGTAGGACACCGAGACGAGCACGGGCCCCGCGTCGTCCGGCACGGGGCGGTCCGCCTCGGGCTCGGGCCACGGGTCCGCGACCGACGCCACCCCGGGCGGCGGCACGGGCAGGGTCCGCCACGGGAGCGTCGCGGCGCCGGCCAGGAGCAGGACCGCCCCGACGAGCAGCGTGGTGGACGTGCCGAGGCCCGCGGCGACGAAGCCCCACACGAGCGCGCCCACGCCCTGGCCGCCGAGGAACACCAGGAGGTACACCGCGAGCGCCCGTGCGCGCACCCACGGCGGCAGGATGAGCTGCAGCGTCGTGTTGAACGACGAGAGCGCGAGCAGCCAGCCGAACCCCGCGGGCACGAGCACGAGCGAGACGACGAGCGTGCTCGTCGAGACGGCCGCGACGACCATGCCGCCCGCGAACAGCACCGACGCCGCCGCGACGAGCCAGCCGGGCGCGACCGCCTCGCGCAGCCGCGTGAACACGAGCGTCCCGGCGATGGCACCCACGCCGAGCGCGGCCAGCAGCAGCCCGTACCCGCCGGAGTCGAGACCGAGCCCGTGCGACGCGACCACCGCGAGGAGCGCCCACAGGGCGCTCGCCGGGACGACGAACAGGCCCGTGCGCAGCAGGACGAGCCGCACCGCCGGGGAGTGCCGCACGAACCGCGCGCCGGAGCGCAGCGCGGGGGACAGGGGCTCGGGCGAGCCGATCGTCGCGGGCGGGCGACGCCACCGGTACAGCGAGGCGGCGACCCACACGAACGACACGGCGTTGACGGCGAACACCGTCCCGGGCCCGGTCGCGGCGACGATCACGCCGGCGAGCGCCGGGCCGATGGCGCGGGCGAGGTTGACGCTCGCGGAGTTGAGCGCGAGGGCCGAGGGGAGCAGCCTGCGGGGGACGAGCTCGGGCTGCACGGCCTGCCACGCGGGGCTGCCGAGCGCGCTGCCGACACCGAGCGCGAACGTCAGGACGAGCAGCAGGGCGGGCGTCGTGAGGCCGGCGAACGTGCACAGCGCGAGCAGCGCGGCGACGAGCGCCATGCAGGACTGCACGACGAGGAGCAGGCGGCGCCGGTCGAGGACGTCGGCCAGCGCGCCCGCGGGCAGCGAGACCGCGAGCACGGGCAGCAGGCCCACGGCCTGCGCGGCCGCCGTGAGGGTCGCGGCGTTCGGCTCGTCGACGACGAGCCACTGCGCGCCGACGGTCTGCATCCACGTGCCGACGTTGGAGACGAGCTGGGCGGTCCACAGCAGCCGGAACCCGCCGAGCGCGAGGGGCGCCCACGTGGAGGGCTGCGCCCCGCGCTCGTCGGCACCCTGCCCCACCCGCGTCGGCACCGGTCCAGGCTATGTCCGCGCGGGCGCGGCGGCCGGTTCAGGCGGGCGCCGGCCCGGCGACGCGTCCTCCCGGCGTGAGCGGGCTCAGCCTCGCAGGTCGAGGCGGTCGAGCACCGCGTCGTGCAGGAGGCCGTTGGTGACGACCGCGTTCCCGCCGAACGGCCCCGGCGCACCCGTCACGTCCGTGAACCGCCCGCCGGCCTCGGTGACGATCGGTACGAGCGCCGCCATGTCGTGCAGCGCGAGCTCGGGCTCCGCCGCGAGGTCCACCGCGCCCTCCGCGACCAGCACGTACGACCAGAAGTCGCCGTACGCGCGCGTGCGCCACACGGTGCGCATGAGGTCGAGCACCTGGGGCAGCCGGTCCACGTCCTCCCAGCCCGTGAGCGAGGAGTAGGAGAACGACGCGTCCTCGAGCCGGTCCACGCGCGAGACGTGCAGCTGCGTCGCCTGCGACAGCGACCGCCCGGTCCACGCGCCCGAGCCCTTCGCGGCCCACCAGCGGCGGCCCAGCGCCGGCGCGCTCACGAGCCCGACGACGACCTCGTCGCCGTCGAGCAGCGCGATGAGCGTCGCCCACACGGGCACGCCGCGCACGAAGTTCTTGGTGCCGTCGATCGGGTCGACCACCCAGCGACGCGGGCCGTGCCCCGTGTCGGGCAGCTCCTCGCCGTGCACCGCGTCGCGCGGGCGCGTGCGCGACAGCTGCGAGCGCACCAGCTCCTCGGCCGCCCGGTCCGCGTCCGACACCGGCGTGAGGTCCGGCTTGGTCTCCACCACGAGGTCCAGCGCCTTGAACCGCGACAGGGTCAGCGAGTCGACCTGGTCGGCGATCACGTGGGCGAGGCGCAGGTCGTCGTCGTACCCGGTCCGCAGGTTCATGGCGTCACCGTAGCGCCGCCGGTCAGGGCGCCGTGGGCGTGTCCGCCTCCCCGCTGCCCAGACGGCTCGCGAGGATGCGGCGGAACGAGTCGACGCGCGCGGACCGCACGGCCCGCTCGACGTCGTCGCCCGCCTGCGCGACCCACTCGTCGAGCCCGCAGTCCGGGGCGTCCGCGGCGTGCGTGCAGCCGCGCGGGCACAGCGCGTCGGACGCGTCCCCGAGGTCCGCGAACGCGTGCAGCAGGTGGTCCGGGTCGACGTGCGCGAGCCCGAACGACCGCACGCCCGGGGTGTCGATGACCCACGTCGGGGCCTCCTCGCCGGGGACGCGCAGCGCGATCGCCGACGTCGAGGTGTGCCGGCCGCGGCCCGTGACCTCGTTGACGGCGCCCGTCGCGCGGCGTGCGTCCGGGACGAGCGCGTTGACGAGCGTCGACTTGCCGACCCCGGAGTGCCCGACGAGCACCGACGTGCGCCCGGCGAGCGCCGCGCGCAGGTCCGCCAGGCCGTGGATCGTGCGGTCCTCGCGCGGCCCCTGCGCGTGCGTCACGACCGTGCGCACGCCCACCGGCGCGTACATCCCGACGAGCTCGGCGGGGTCCGCGAGGTCCGCCTTGGTGAGGGCGAGCAGCACGTCCATCCGCGCGTCGTACGCGGCCGCGACGCACCGGTCGATCATGCGCGTGCGCGGTTCCGGGTCGGCGAGCGCGGTGACGACGACGAGCTGGTCGGCGTTCGCGACGATGACGCGCTCGACCGGGTCGGTGTCGTCGGCCGTGCGCCGCAGCACCGTGCGCCGCTCGGTGATCCGCACGATGCGGGCCAGCGTCCCCGGCGCCCCCGACGTGTCGCCGACGAGGTCGACGAGGTCACCCGGGACGACGCGCTCGCGCCCCAGCTCGCGGGCCTTCATGGCGGTCGCCGCGCGCTCGTGCGGGCCGTCGGCGTCGACGAGCACCGCGTACCGGCCGCGGTCGACGCCGGTGACCATGGCGCGCTCCGCGTCGGCGTGCTCCGGGCGCTGCTTGGTCCGGGGCCGCGACCCCTTCCCGGGCCGGATCCGCACGTCGGACTCGTCGTACTGGCGCCGCCTCACGAGCGGGCCTCACCCGCCAGCATCCGGTCCCACAGGCCGACGAAGTCCGGGATCGTCTTCGACGTCGTCGCGACGTCCTCGACCTGGACGCCGGGCACGCGCAGGCCGACCAGCGCACCCGCCGTGGCCATGCGGTGGTCCGCGTACGTGCGCCACGTGCCGCCCGTCAGGGGGCGGGGCGTGATGACGAGGCCGTCGTGCGTCTGCTCCGCCTGGCCGCCCAGCCGCGTGATCTCGCTCGCGAGCGCCGCGAGCCGGTCGGTCTCGTGGCCGCGCAGGTGCCCGATGCCCCGCAGGCGCGTGGGGGAGTCGGCCAGCACCGCGAGCGCCGCGATCGTCGGGGCGATCTCCCCGGCCGCGTGCAGGTCGAGGTCGACGCCGCGGATCACGCCCGTGCCGGTGACCGCGAGCTCGTCGCCGACGAGCGCGGTCGTCGCGCCCATGCGCTCGAGGATGCCCGGCAGCAGCGCGCCCGGCTGCGTCGTGTCGGTGGGCCAGCCCGGCACGCGGACCGTGCCGCCCGCCACGAGCGCCGCGCACAGGAACGGCGCAGCGTTCGACAGGTCGGGCTCGACGCGCACCTCCCGCCCGCGGACGCCGCCGGGCGCGACCTCCCAGATCTCGGGCCGCGAGTCGTCGACCTGCACGCCCGCGGCGCGCAGCGTGTCGACCGTCATCCGGATGTGCGGGAGGCTCGGCAGCGTCGGGCCGGTGTGCCGCACGACGAGGCCCTGCTCGAACCGTGCCGCGGCGAGCAGCAGGCCGGAGACGAACTGGCTGGACGCCGACGCGTCGACGTCGACGTGGCCACCGCGCACCCCGCCGTGCCCGTGCACCGTGAACGGCAGCCGTCCGGGCTCGCCCTCCTCGTCGACGCGCACGCCGAGCGCCCGCAGCGCGCGGATCACCGGGCCCATCGGGCGGTGCAGCGCCTCGACGTCGCCCGTGAACCGCACCGGGCCGTCGGCGAGCGCCGCGACCGCCGGCAGGAACCGCATGACCGTGCCCGCCAGCCCGCACTCGATCGTCACGTCCCCGCGCAGCGGACCGGGCGTCACCACCACGTCGTCGCCGAGCGTGACGCCCACGCCGAGCCGCCCCAGCGCGCCCGCCATGAGACGCGTGTCGCGCGACAGGAGCGCCGAGCGCAGCGTGCTCGGGCCGTCCGCGAGGGCCGCCAGGACGAGGTAGCGGTTGGTGAGGGACTTGGAGCCCGGGACCTCCACGCGCGCGTCCAGCGGGGTCGTCACGGTGGGTGCCGACCACAGCGGCAGGGACGTCGGCGGGAGGGTCGCGGTCATGGCGCCCAGGCTAGTCACGCGCAGGGGCGCGGACGGTCTAGGCTCACGCCGTGAACACGCAGATTCCCGACATTCTTCCCCTCGGTCCCGCTCCTCGTCCCACCACCGACGACGACCTCGCCGCGCGCCTGCGCACCGCGCTGACCACCTCCGCGGGTGTCGAGCCGGCCTCGGCGGACCACCTGCGCGTGAGCGCGAGCGTCGCCGGTGCCGACGTCCCGACGCTCGACGTCGACCTCACCGGGGTCACCGTCTCGCCGCGCGAGGCGCGTGCCGCCCGCGCCGCCCAGCCCGCCCTGCTGGCCGCGTCTCGCGAGCGCGGCACGGTCGGCAAGCTGCGCGTCGAGGCGCACCCCGTCACGGTCGTCGGCGCCGCGGCGGACGTGGTCGTGGAGGCCGCGGGCGTGCCGTTCGAGTGGGTCGAGTCCGGCGACGGGCAGCTCGGCCTCGCGTGGGTCGAGCCGGACGCCGCGAGCCCGGTCTCCGGCTCGGCGCGCATCGCGGTCCCGGCGAGCTCGATCCGCGCGGCCGCGGAGCGCGTCGCGGCGCAGCTCGCGGCCCGCAACGGCCTGACGCTCGCGCGGCTCGACGTGCGGCTCGCCCCCGCGGGCGACAACGGCGTCGCGGTCACCGTCGAGGCGCAGGTCAAGAAGTCGCTGCTGTCCGCCACGGTCGAGGCGGGCATGACGGGGGTCGTCGACGACGCGCTCGGCGTCACGCTGCGCGACGTGCAGGTCTCGAGCCGCAACCCGGTCGTCGGCGCCCTGCTCGGTGCGGTGCGCGGCCGGGTCGAGCGGTTCGACGGGCGCCGGTTCGACCTGGTCTCCGAGCTGCCGGCGGGCGTGCGCCTGGCGGACGTGCGGGTGACCGTGGGCGACGAGGTGGTGCTCACGGCCCGGGCGCAGTGACCCACCCCGCGACCATGGAGAGCGCACCCGCAGTGACCCTCGGGTGATGACGGGCGCGTCCGTCCCGCGGCTGCGGCCGGGGCGGACGCGCCCGTCGCCGTCCCGGCGGGGCGCTGGGGCCCGGTCGTGCGGCCGGGTCAGTCGGCGTGCGCCTTCGCGGCGACGCGTCGGTCGTGCGCGTCCTCGAGGCGCCAGCGCAGGCTCGGGCGGCCCTGCCGGTCGGCGGCGACGAGCACCGCTCCGGCGGTGAACGCGAGCGTGCGCACGAGCCGCTCGCGGCGCGCGTTCTTCTCGGCGGGCGTCTCGACGCGCTGGGGAAGGTCCGCGACGACGAGCGGCGCGGTGAGCCCGGCGAGCGCGAGGGCCGCGGTGCGCGGCGCCTTGCCCACGGCGAGCAGGGTCGCGGCGAGGGCGACCGCCGCGCCGTGCGCGCGGACCGCGGCGGTGAGCTGCGCGTCGGTGAGCGCGACCCGCGTGCCCGGCGCGACCTTCTCGACCCGGTCGACCGCGGACCGGGCGGCCGCCACGTGCGGGGCGGGGGAGCGCAGCGCGTCGACCCCCTCGGACAGGAACCACGAGGCGAACAGCGGACGGGCGATCCGGCGGAGCAGCACGTCGACCCCTTCTCACGGCGGGTGGTCCTGGGCGGGGCCCGGCGGCCCCGGTGCCGCGCGTGGCCCGCGCGGTGGTGCCACGCTACTGCCGTCGGGAATCGCGCGCCGCTCGCGCGCGTTGCGCCCACCATGACCTGTCTCGCCGAGCCCGCGCAGGCCCCCGGGCTCCCGTGCGCCGCATCCGCGGAGCCCACCCCGCCCGCGTCGCCCACCCCGCCCGAGCGCGCCGGGCACGGTGCCGCCGTCGGGGCGCTCGTCGGGCTGGTGGCCGCGCTGTCCGCCCCGCGTGCACCGTCCGGTGCGACGAGGGGTGCGGGCATAGGCTCGACCCCGATGAGCGACGAGACGCCCGAGCCCGCGGCCGACGTGACCCCCGACATCGAGCCGATGCCCGAGGGCGGCTCGCGCGCGCCCGAGGAGGACGAGCTCGCGCGCGCGGCGCGGTTCGAGGAGGAGGCGCTGGTCTACCTCGACCAGCTCTACGGCGCGGCGCTGCGGATGACACGCAACCCCGCCGACGCCGAGGACCTCGTCCAGGAGACGTTCACGAAGGCGTTCGCGGCGTTCCACCAGTACAAGCCGGGGACCAACCTCAAGGCGTGGCTGTACCGGATCCTCACCAACACGTACATCAACACGTACCGCAAGAAGCAGCGCGAGCCCCAGCAGTCGCACTCGGAGGAGATCGAGGACTGGCAGCTCGCGCGCGCGGCGTCGCACACGTCGAGCGGCCTGCGCTCGGCGGAGGCCGAGGCGCTCGACCACCTGCCGGACTCCGACGTGAAGGACGCGCTGCAGCGCATCCCGGAGGAGTTCCGGATCGCGGTGTACCTCGCGGACGTCGAGGGCTTCGCGTACAAGGAGATCGCCGAGATCATGGGGACGCCGATCGGGACCGTCATGTCCCGGCTGCACCGCGGCCGCGGCCAGCTGCGCGAGCTGCTCGCGGACTACGCGCGCGAGCGCGGGCTGGTGCCCGCCGCGCACGGCTCGTCGAAGGAGGGCGAGTGATGGGGAGCGACTGGACCGAGCCGCGGCTGTCCGCGTCGGGCTGCGACTGCGACGAGGCGGTCGCCGAGCTCTGGGCGTACCTCGACTCGGAGCTGGAGCCCGTCGAGGCGGAGCGCGTGAAGGCGCACCTGGAGGGCTGCTCGGGCTGCCTGAGCGAGCACGACGTCGAGCTGGTCGTGAAGAAGCTCGTGCGGCGCTGCTGGTCGCAGGAGGAGGCCGCGCCGGCGGAGCTGCGCGCGCGCATCCACGCCACGCTCACGACCATCAGGGTCCGCCCGTCCTGACCCGCGCGTCCTGACCCGCCTGGCATGACGAAGGCCCCGACACCGGAACGGTGCGGGGCCTTCGTACGTCGCGTCGGCGGCGACCCGGGCTGAGCGTTCGCTCAGGCGTTGGGGCGCTTGCCGTGGTTCGCGGCGCTCCCGGCGCGGGAGCGGCGCTTGCGGCCACGCTTGCTCATGGGGCTTCCCTTCGTCGGCCTCGGTCGCGGATTGCATGCCATCGTCCCACACCCGCGGACCCCCGACGGACGCGCGGACGGCGGGTGGACGCGCGCGCTCGTCGGACTCCGGGTCGCGTACCTGCTCAAGTCGCCCCCGACCGGGGCCGATGACTCCCGACGTGAGCGCGCCCACGCAGTCCGTCATCCCGTTCCTGCACGCCCTGGCCAGCACCGGGGGCTCCGACCTGCACTGCAAGGTCGGCTCTGCCCCGCGCGTGCGGGTCGACGGCCGCCTGCGCAAGCTGCAGGTGCCGGACCTCACGCCCCGCGACACCGAGGCGATGCTCGAGGAGGTCCTGCCCGACGACCTCGTGCAGACATTCCGCGAGACGCACGAGGCGGACTTCGCGTACTCGCTGTCGGGCGTCGGCCGGTTCCGCGTCAACGCCTACCAGGCGCGCGGCACGTACGGCCTGGTGTTCCGCCGGGTCGCGGTGGGTGCGCAGCCGCTGGGCGAGCTCGGCATCCCCGAGGTCGTGGGCGAGCTCGCGCTCGAGCCGCGCGGCCTCGTGCTGGTGACGGGCCCGACGGGGTCGGGCAAGACGACGACGCTCGCGTCGATGGTGGACCTCATCAACAGCTACCGCGAGGTCAACATCGTCACGATCGAGGACCCGATCGAGATCCTGCACCAGGACAAGAAGGCGATCGTGTCGCAGCGCGAGGTGCGCCAGGACACGGCGGACTTCACGGTCGCGCTGCGCGCCGCGATGCGCCAGGACCCGGACGTGATCCTCGTCGGCGAGATGCGTGACCAGGAGACGGTCCGGGCGGCGCTGTCCGCGGCCGAGACGGGTCACCTGGTCCTGTCGACGCTGCACACGATCGACGCGCCGGAGACGATCAACCGCATCGTCGACTTCTTCCCGCTGCACGAGCAGAAGCAGGTGCGCGTGGCCCTGTCGCAGGCGCTGCGCGGCGTGGTGTCGCAGCGCCTGGTGCGCAAGGCGGACGGCTCGGGCCGGTGCGCGGCGGTCGAGGTCATGGTGAACACGGGCCGCACGGCCGAGGCGATCCTCGACCCGCAGAACAGCCCGCCGCTGGTCGACCTCATCCGCGAGGGCGACTACTACAAGATGCAGACGTTCGACCAGCACCTGTTCCGCCTGGTGCGCGATGCGGTCATCACGTACGAGGAGGCCGTGGGCGCCTCGACGAACCCGCACGACCTCACGGTCGAGTTGCGCGCGGCCGGCATCGTCTCCTGACCCTCACGCCGACCCCCACGCCTGCCCCCGCGCCTGACCCCCGCGCCTGAGCCCTCGCCGCCCCTCGGACGGCGAGGGCTCAGGCGTGCCCGCGTCCGAAGACGCGATATGTCTTGACCGACCCCGAGACGCGATATAGCGTGTTGCCTCGACAAGATATATCGCGACAGGGGAGCAGAGATGGCTACCGAGTCCTGGGTCGTCGCCGGCCCGCAGATCATCGAGGTCGAGCACGTCACCGCGCTGCGTGTGCAGCTCGTCGGCGGCCGCGTCGACGTCGTCGCGCACGACGAGCCCGGTGCGCGCATCGAGGTGCACTCCGTCGACGGGCGGCCGCTCGAGATCGGCCTCGCCGACGGGGAGCTGCGCCTCGGCTACAGCTTCACCCTCACCGGCTGGGACGGCTTCCTCGAGAAGTTCCGCAACTTCCGGGACAAGGACCGCGCCGACGTGCACATCGCGATCCCGCGGTCCGTGGCCGTCAAGCTCGGCACGGTCAGCGCCGACGGCCTGCTCGTCGGGGTCCTCGAGGACTCGTCGGTGTCGACGGTCTCCGGCTCGCTCGTCACCGACGGCACGCGCGGCCGGCTGTCCGCCAACACGGTGTCCGGCGAGGTCGTCGTGCGCGACCACGGCGGCCCGATCAAGCTGCACTCGGTCTCGGGCGAGCTCGCCGCGTCCGGCGACCTGTCGCTCGTCCAGGCCAACACGGTCTCGGGCGCGCTGTCGCTCGACGTGACCACGGGCTCGTCGTCGATCACCGCCACGACCGTCTCCGGCGACGTCACGGTGCGCCTGCCCGAGGGCAAGGGCCTGCACGTCAAGGCGCACACGGTGTCCGGGCGGCTCGTCGTCGACGGTGAGGAGCACTCGGCGTCGCAGTACGGCCAGAAGCGCGTGGACCTCGCCACGGGCGACGGCGCGTGCTACGTCTCCGCCAACACCGTCAGCGGCCACGTCACGGTGCTGCGCGGCGCGGAGGTCGCCTCGTGATGGCCCCGGTGTTCGCGCACGGCCAGCTGCGCCTGTACCTGCTGTCGCTGCTGGAGTCCGGCCCCAAGCACGGGTACGAGCTCATCACCGCGCTGTCCGACCGGTTCGGCGGCACGTACCGGCCCAGCGCCGGCACGATCTACCCGCGCCTGGCCCGCCTCGAGGAGGAGGGGCTCGTCACGCGGTACGACGAGGAGCGCAAGAGCACCTACGCGCTCACGGAGGCCGGGTACGCCGAGCTCCAGGCCCGGCGCGGCGACCTCGCGGACCTCGAGCAGGGGATCGCGGAGACCGTGCGCGAGCTGGCGGCGCAGGTGCGCGAGGACGTCCGCGGGACCATGCAGGGCCTGCGCGCGGACCTCGCGGCGGCGGCCCAGCAGGCGCGCGACGCGGCCGCGCACGCGCCGCAGCCGGACCGGCACGGCTCGTCGCACCTGCACCGCGTCGAGGCGGAGCAGCTGCTGTCGCGGTTCCGCGACGACGTGCGCGCGGAGCTGCGCCGCGCGGACGCGGCCGGCCAGGTCGAGCGGCTCACGGTCGACACGCTGCGGACCGTGCTGGACTCGGCGCTGTCGGCGGTGCGCTCGACGCTGCGGTGAGGTGGCCGCCGGGCGGCGGGGGTCTCAGCCCTCGTCGTCCGGCAGGCCCAGCCAGGTGTGCCAGCCGGTGTGCAGCACGAGCCAGGCCATGAGCCCGTACCCGGCCTGGCCGGGGAGCTGCCCGTCGCCCGCCGCCATGTCCGCGAGCCACTGCTCGTGCGCGGCCAGCGGCGCGTACGTCTCGACGTAGGGCACGCGGCGGCGCGTCGCGACGTCGCTGAACGCCAGGGACAGCTCGGCGGTGCGGTCGCCGTCCGCCGCGGGGCCGGGCGGCGGGCCGACGACGAACGCGGGCAGCCGGCGCTGCTCGGCGACGTCGAGGACGTTCGCGAGGTTGAGGCGGCTGCGCGCGAGCGACAGGCCGGCGCCCAGGTCGGCCCGGCCGAGCCCGATGACGAGGCGCGTGTCGACCTCGGGCGTCAGGCGCCGGGCGACCTCGTCCTCCCACCGCTGCCCGAGCTCGGTGGTCGTCTCGCCGGGGACGGCGAGCGTGAGGACCGTGAGGCGGTCGTCGGTGCGGGTGCGCGCGGCGACGCGCCCGACCCAGCCGAGCGCCTTGGGGTCACCGGCGCCCGTGACGAGCTCGTCACCGATCACCACGAGCCGCAGCTCTCCCACCGTCCGGACCTCCCTCGTCGTTCTGCGGTGCCCATCCTCCCAGTGCGGGAGGCGTGGCAGGGCGAGAACGGTGGGCGAGTCGCGGACCTGTGGGTCCGGCCGGGCTGGGTCAGAACGGGCGGCTGGGCAGGTCGTCGGCCGTCCACTCGGGGTGGGACGACGGGGGCAGCCGCGTGCCGAGGCCGTCGCGGCGGAGCAGGGACGCGAGGCGCAGGGTCCACCACACGGAGACCGCTGCCGCCAGCAGGACGAGGACGAAGGTCATGGCAGAAAGACTGCGCTCGTCGAACATCTGCCGACAGTGGCAGAACTGACGCTGGTCGTTGATCTTCTGCCAAGGGCGGGCGAGAATGCCCCATGCTCCGCACCGTCACCGCCGTGCTCCTGCCGAACGTCTCGCCGTTCGAGCTCGGGGTCGCGTGCGAGGTCTTCGGCATCGACCGCTCCGACACCGGCGGCCCCGGCTTCGACTTCCGCGTCTGCGCGCAGGAACCGGGGCCGGTCGACGTCAAGGGCAGCCTGTTCGGGCTCGTCGTCGACCGCGACCTGTCCGCCACCCGCGACGCGGACCTCGTCGTCGTCCCCGCGTACGGCACCGACCCCGCACCCGTCCCGGAGCCCGTGCTCGACGCGCTGCGCGCGGCCCACGCCCGCGGCGCGTGGATCCTGTCGATCTGCAGCGGGGCGTTCGCGCTCGGCGAGGCCGGCCTGCTCGACGACCGGGACTGCACCACGCACTGGATGCACGCCGACGCGCTCGCCCGGCGCTTCCCGCGCGCCCGCGTCGACCCGTCCGTCCTCTACGTCGAGGACGACCGCGTGCTCACGTCCGCCGGCACCGCGGCCGGCATCGACGCGGGCCTCTACCTCGTCCGGCGCGAGCTCGGCGCCGCCGCCGCGGCCACCGTCGCGCGGCGCATGGTCGTCCCGCCGCACCGCGACGGGGGACAGGCCCAGTACGTCGACACCCCGCTGCCGTGCGAGGCGGACACGCTCGCGCCCCTGCTCGCGTGGGTCGTGGAGCACCTCGACGAGGAGCACACCGTCCCCGCGCTCGCCGCGCGCGCCCTGATGTCCGAGCGGACCTTCGCGCGGCGGTTCCGCGCCGAGACCGGTACGACGCCCGCCGCCTGGCTCACGCGGCAGCGGCTCGCCCGCGCGCAGGAGCTCCTCGAGCGCACCGACGCGAGCGTCGACGAGGTCGCCCGCCTCGTCGGGTTCGGCAGCGCCGCCGTGCTGCGCCACCACTTCGCCCGCTCGCTCGGCACGAGCCCGCAGGCGTACCGGCGCACGTTCGCACGCCCGGACGACGAGCACGTCGCCTCCTGACCGCCGCCGCGCGCCGCTGCCGCGTCCGCCCGGGGTGGGGGAACGGCGAGAGCCCCGCCCCTCGCACGGAGGGACGGGGCTCTCGAGGTCCGCAGGTCAGCGGGCGAACGCCTGCTCGATGAGCGTCGCCTGCTGCACCTGGTGCTTCTTCGCGGTACCGGTCGCCGGCGACGCCGACTCCGGGCGCGAGACCACCTGGACCGGGCGCTCGAGGAGCGCCGGCAGGTGCATCGACAGGTACGGCCACGGGCCCTGGTTGCGGGGCTCGTCCTGCACCCACACCAGCTCCGCGCCGTCGAACGGCGCCAGGGCCGCGCGGATGCCGTCCGCGTCGAGCGGGTACAGCTGCTCGAGCCGGACGATCGCCGTCTGCTCGTCGCCCGACTTCACGCGCTGCGCGAGCAGGTCCCAGTAGACCTTGCCCGAGCACAGGAGCACGCGCGTGACCTGGCCCGCCTTCGCCTCCGCCAGCGAGTCGCCGATCGCGGGACGCCACGTCCCGGTCGTGAAGTCCTCCACCGGCGACGACGCGGCCTTGAGGCGCAGCATCGACTTCGGGGTGAACACCACGAGCGGCTTGCGCGGGCGGTTGTACGCCTGGCGGCGCAGCAGGTGGAAGTACGACGCGGGCGTCGACGGCTGCGCGATCACCATGTTGTCCTGCGCGGCGAGCTGCAGGAACCGCTCGATGCGCGCCGACGAGTGGTCCGGCCCCTGGCCCTCGTAGCCGTGCGGCAGCAGCAGCACGACCGACGAGCGCTGGGCCCACTTCTGCTCGGCCGACGAGATGAACTCGTCGATGACGGTCTGCGCGCCGTTGACGAAGTCGCCGAACTGCGCCTCCCACAGCACCAGGGCGTCCGGGCGCTCGACCGAGTAGCCGTACTCGAAGCCGAGGCACGCGTACTCCGACAGCGACGAGTCGTACACCCAGAACTTCGCCTGGTCGCCCGACAGGTACAGCAGCGGGGTCCACTCCGCGCCCGTCTCGCGGTCGTGCAGGACCGCGTGGCGCTGCACGAACGTGCCGCGGCGCGAGTCCTGGCCGGCGAGCCGCACCGGCGTGCCCTCGATCAGCAGCGAGCCGAACGCGAGGATCTCGCCGAAGCCCCAGTCGATGCCGCCCTCGCGGGACATCTGCTCGCGCTTCTCGAGCAGCTGCTTGAGCTTCGGGTGGACGGTGAAGCCCTCCGGCGGGCGCACGTGCGCCTTGCCGATGCGCTCCAGCACCGACGCCGGCACGGCCGTCTGCCAGCCGACCATGACGCCCGCGTCCTCGAGCTGCGACTCCGGCCGCTCCAGGCCCGCGACGGACTCGGCCGCCGGCGCGGCGGGCGCCCAGCCGTCCTCGCGGGTCTCGGCGAACACGCGCTCGAGCTGCGACTGGTAGTCGCGCAGGGCCTGCTCGGCCTCCTCGATCGTGATGTCGCCGCGCGCCACCAGCGTCTCGGTGTAGAGCTTGCGCACCGAGCGCTTCGCCTCGATGAGGTTGTACATGAGCGGCTGCGTCATCGACGGGTCGTCGCCCTCGTTGTGCCCGCGGCGGCGGTAGCACAGCATGTCGATGACGACGTCGCGGTCGAACTGCTCGCGGTACTCGAACGCGAGCTCCGCGGCGCGCACGACGGCCTCGGGGTCGTCACCGTTCACGTGGAAGACCGGCACCTGCAGGCCCTTGACCACGTCGGTCGCGTACTGCGACGAGCGCGACGACGACGGGCCGGTGGTGAAGCCGACCTGGTTGTTGATGATGACGTGGATCGTGCCGCCCGTGCGGTACCCGCGCAGCTGCGCGAGGTTGAGTGTCTCGAACACGACGCCCTGGCCGGCGAACGCCGCGTCGCCGTGCACGAGGATCGGCAGCACGGAGAAGCCGTCGCCACCCAGGTCGATGCGGTCCTGCTTGGCGCGCACGATGCCCTCGAGCACCGGGTCGACCGCCTCGAGGTGCGAGGGGTTCGCCGCGAGGTACACCTTCGTCGTGGCGCCCGACTCGGCCGTGAACACGCCCTCGGTGCCGAGGTGGTACTTCACGTCGCCCGAGCCCTGCACCGACTTCGGGTCCTGGTTGCCCTCGAACTCGCTGAAGATCTGCGCGTAGGACTTGCCGGCGATGTTCGCGAGCACGTTGAGGCGGCCGCGGTGCGCCATGCCGATGGCGACCTCGTCGAGGCCCGCCTCCGCGGCGCGCGACAGGATCGCGTCGAGCAGCGGGATGACCGACTCGCCGCCCTCGAGCGAGAACCGCTTCTGGCCGACGTACTTGGTCTGCAGGAACGTCTCGAACGCCTCGGCGGCGTTGAGGCGGCGCAGCACGCGCAGCTGGTCCTCGCGGGGCGTGCGCGCCCAGCCGGACTCCAGCCGCTCCTGCAGCCAGCGGCGCTGGCGCGGGTCCTGCAGGTGCATGTACTCGATGCCGGTGGTGCGGCAGTACGAGTCGCGCAGCAGGCCGAGGATGTTGCGCAGCGTCTCGCGCGGCTTGCCCGTGAACCCGCCCGTGGGGAACGAGCGGTCCAGGTCCCACAGCGTCAGGCCGTGGTTCTGGATGTCCAGGTCGGGGTGCTTGCGCTGGCGGTAGGCGAGCGGGTCGGTGTCCGCCATGAGGTGGCCGCGCGAACGGTAGGCGTGGATGAGCTCCGCGATGCGCGCCGGCTTGGCGGCCTCGGCGTCCGGGTCGCGGGGCGTGTCCTTGACCCAGCGCACCGGCTCGTACGGCACGCGCAGCGCCTGGAACACGCGGTCGTAGAAGCCGTCCTCGCCGAGCAGCTTGCGCGCGATGATCCGCAGGAAGTCACCGGACTGGGCGCCCTGGATGATCCGGTGGTCGTACGTGCTCGTGATCGTCATGACCCGCGAGACGCCGAGCTCGTTGAGCCGGTCCTCGGACGTGCCCTGGAACTCCGCCGGGTACTCCATGGCGCCGACGCCGATGATCGCGCCCTGGCCCTGCATGAGGCGCGGCACGGAGTGCACGGTGCCGATGGTGCCCGGGTTCGTCAGCGAGATCGTCGTGCCCGCGAAGTCCTCGACCGTGAGCTTGCCGCCGCGGGCGCGGCGCACGACGTCCTCGTACGCGCTCCAGAACTGGGCGAAGTCGAGCGTCTCGGCCTTCTTGATCGACGGCACGAGGAGCTGGCGCGTGCCGTCCGGCTTCGCGAGGTCGATCGCGAGGCCCAGGTTGACGTGCGCGGGCTGGGTCACGCCGGGCTTGCCGTCGATGAGCGTGTACGACGCGTTCATCGCCGGCATCTCCTTGAGCGCCTCGACCAGGGCGTACCCGATGAGGTGCGTGAAGGAGATCTTGCCGCCGCGGCCGCGCTGCAGGTGGTTGTTGACGACGATGCGGTTGTCGACCATGAGCTTGGCCGGCACCGCGCGCACCGAGGTGGCGGTCGGGACCTCGAGCGAGGCCTCCATGTTGGTGACGACGCGCGCGGCGGGGCCGCGCAGCTTCTGGACGTCGTCGGTCGCCTCCGGGCCCTCGTCGCGCGACGGCTTCTGCGCGATCTCCGCGTACGGCGCGGTGGCCGGCTGCGCGGTGGCGACGGGGGAGGGCGCCGTGGGGTCGGCCGGGACGGCCGGGGCCTTGGCGCCGCCGGTGGCCGTGGCGGGGGGCGCGGGCGTGGGTTCGGCGGGCTGCGCCGTGCCGCCGGCGGGGGCGGCGCTCGTCGTGCCCGCGCTCGTCACCCCGTTCGCCGGACGCTCGTCGGCCTTCTCGGCGGGCTTGTAGCCCTCGAAGAAGTCCCACCACGCGGGGTCCACCGCGTTCTTGTCCTTGAGGTACTGCTCGTACAGCTCGTCCACGAGCCACTCGTTGGCGCCGAATACGGCACGCATCGAGTCAGGCTCCGCCTTCTGGGACACGCGAGGATCGCCCACTTCCGCTGCGGCCCCGCAGGACCGCGTCGTCGCCGGTTCTGTCGACGACAACATTACGTCGTCCGGGACCTTCGGCCCGTCGGGCGCACGGGCGGGTGCGCCCGGTTGCGCGCCGTCGCCCGCGCGCGTCGTGCGCGCAGGTCAACGGCGGGCAATGACCGCGCGTCCGGCAGGGCAAGCCCACCTCACCGGGAGGCGAAAGGAGGCGTCGTCCACGCCTGCTCCGGGTCCGCTCGCGCCCTGGCGCGGGTCACGGGGCGCCGGTGCGTCCGACGGGGTGAATCGCGACACGTCCACCCCGGCGGATCTCACGATGTGGACGCGCGTCCGATGTGCACGGTGCGTCCCGACGTGCGGGCGTCCCCGGCGCTCGTCACGTGATGTCGCGCCGCAGCGTCGTGGCCCGGCCGACGAGCGCGAGCACGGCCACGTAGAGCGCCATGACGAGCAGGCCCTGCCACCACGCCAGCAGGTCGCCCGCGCCGCTCGCGGCGTAGAACGACCCGCCCGAGATCGCCTCGCCCGCAGCACCCGGCAGGAACGACGCGACGCTGCTGCCCCAGGACGTCATGCCCAGCACGACGCGCGCGATCGGCTCGACGAACTGCGTGAACGCCAGCGCGACCACGACCACCGCGACCTGGCTGGTCACGACCGTGCCGAACGCGACGCCCAGCAGCGACCACAGCGCGAGCGCGACGGCCGACAGCCCGATCGTGCGCCACGTCCCGGCCTCGCCGAGGAACGTCGGCTCGCCGAGGAGGGCCATCACGCCGGCGCCCGCGCCGACGCACGCGAGCGTCCCCGCGACGCCGAACAGCAGGCCGAGCGCCGCGCCCGAGACGAGCTTCGCGCCCAGCACGACGCCGCGGCGCGGCTCCGACAGGTAGGTGGGCGTGAGCGTGCTGTGCCGCACCTCCGCCGGGAAGGACAGCGCACCGACGACGAGCGGGAAGACGTACCCCAGCGAGACCGCGATCGTGTAGACGGTGCGCACGACCTCCTCGGGCGAGAGCGACATCTCCTCGCCGCCCGCGCCGGTCGCCTGGCCCCGGCTCAGGGCCCAGCCCATGCCCGCCGCGAGGACGGCCATGTACAGGACCATCGCGCCGAGCAGGATCCACCACAGGCGCGTCGTGACGAGCTTGCGGTACTCGGTCACCACTGCGGCGCGCATCAGGCCGCCACCTCCTCGTCGGAGCCGTCGGCGGCCGGCGCCGACGTGAGCTGCAGGAACACGTCCTCGAGGCCGACGTCCTGCCCGGCGAGCCGGTGCAGCTCGACCCCGGCCGCGAACGCCGCCGCGCCCACCGCGGCCGCCTCGACGTCCAGCAGCTCGTACGTCACGGACCCGTCGCGGCGCACCGCGCCGACCGTCCAGCCCTGAGCCGCGACGAGCGCGTCCAGCGCCTCGCCCGCGGGGGAGGTCACGTCCACGCGCGGGCGCGCGAGCCGCGCGAGCTCGGTGAGCGGCGACGCGTGCACGAGCCGCCCGCGCGCGATGATGACGACGTCGTCGACGGTCTGCTCGACCTCCGACAGGACGTGGCTCGAGACGAGGACCGTACGGCCCTCGGCCGCGAGCGCCCGCAGGAACCCGCGCAGCCACGCGATGCCCTCCGGGTCCAGGCCGTTCGCCGGCTCGTCGAGCAGCAGCACCGGCGGGTCGCCGAGCAGCGTCGTCGCGAGCGCGAGGCGCTGGCGCATGCCGAGCGAGAACCCGCCCACGCGGCGGTTCGCCACCTCGGACAGCCCGACGAGCGCGAGCACCTCGTCCGCGCGCGAGTCCGGGACGCCGACCTGCGGGGCGTACACGCGCAGGTGGTCGCGCGCGGTGCGGCCGGGGTGGAAGCTCGCGGCCTCGAGCGCCGCGCCGACGACGTGCGCGGGCCGGGGGATCTCGGCGTAGCGGCGCGACCCGAACGTCGCGGTGCCGCTCGTCGGCGTCACCAGGCCGAGGAGCGTGCGCAGGGTCGTGGTCTTGCCGGCGCCGTTCGGGCCGAGGAACCCGGTCACGCGTCCCGGGTGGACCTCGAACGACAGGTCGTCGACCGCGCGGACCGTGCGCGGGCCCGCGCCGAACGTCTTGGTCAGGTGGGAGACGCGGACCGTGCGGTCGTCGTCGCTCAGCGTGCTCGTGGAGGCTGGCTGCATGGCGCACAACCTACGGTTCTAGCCGCGGTAGAACAACGCGTTTCCGCTGGTCGGGCGTGTCCCGGGGAGCGTCACGCGCATCGTGCAGCCCGCGTCGACGTCCGCGACCTCGATCGTGCCGCCGTGCAGCTGCACCGCCCAGCGCACGATCGCCAGCCCCAGGCCCGTGCCGCCCGTGGACACCTGGCCCGTCGTGGCCGGGGTGTTGCCGCGCACGAACCGCTCGAACACGTGCGCGCGCTGCGAGCGCGCGATGCCCGGCCCGTGGTCCACGACGTCGATGCGCACGTCCGCGCCGACCTTGCGCGCCACCAGGCGCACCTCGTCGTCCTCGGGGGAGTGGCGCACCGCGTTGTGCAGGAGGTTCGCGACCACCTGGTGCAGCCGCTCCGGGTCGCCGTGCACCGTGAGGTCCTCCGGCTCCACGTCCACGACGAACCGCAGGTTCTTCGACGCGCCGACGAGCGCCGCCGCGTCCGCCGCCTCCTGCAGGAAGTCCGCGAGGCGCAGCTGCGTGAGCTGCAGGGGGACGTCACCGGCCTCGAGCCGGGACAGGTCGAGCAGGTTCGCCACCAGCCGGCCGAGGCGCTCCGTCTGCGCGAGCGCGGCCTCCAACGTCGCCGGGTCCGCGGGCGTCACGCCGTCGACGACGTTCTCCAGCTCCGCCTGCAGCGCCGTCACCGGGGTGCGCAGCTCGTGCGACACGTTCGCGACGAGCTCGCGCCGGAACGTGTCCGACTGCTGCAGGTCGTCCGCCATCGTGTTGAACGCCTCGGCGAGCTGGCCCACCTCGTCGGCGCTCGTCGCGCGCACGCGCTGCGTGTAGTCGCCGGCCGCCATGCGGCGCGCCGCGTGCGTCATCTCCCGCAAGGGGGAGGTCATGCCGCGCGCCAGCACCTGCGTGAGGACCAGCGAGATGAGGATCGCCAGCGGGAACGTCCGGGTCGGCCCGAGCTCGTACGACAGGCCGAGCCACGTGATGAACGACGCGAGCGTCACGGTCGCCGCGACGAGCACACCCAGCTTGATCTTGATCGAGCGCAGCCGGTCCAGGGGCCGCACGTCGGGCAGCCGGGAGCGCACGGCCGCCCCGCGACCGTGCCGCGGGTGGGGCCGCGTGCTGCTCATGCGTCAGGCGCCGGCGCCCTCGGCGGCCGGCTCGGCGGGCTCGAACGCGTAGCCCACGCCGTGCACGGTGCGGATGAGGTCGGCCCCGAGCTTGCGACGCAGCGCCTTGACGTGCGAGTCGACGGTGCGCGTGCCGCTCGCGTCGACCCAGTCCCACACCTCCGCGAGCAGGCGCTCGCGCGTGAGGACCGTGCGCGGCGACGAGGCGAGCGCGACGAGCAGGTCGAACTCCGTGGGCGTGAGGTGCACCTCGGCGCCGTGCCGCACCACGCGGCGCTGCGCCTTGTCGACCGTCACGTCCCCGACCACCAGCGGCGGGTTCGGCACGTCCGCGGTCTGCATCTCCACGACCCGCGCCGCGCGCTCCGTGCGGCGCAGCAGCGCCTTGGTGCGTGCGACCAGCTCGCGCATCGAGAACGGCTTCGTCATGTAGTCGTCGGCGCCGACGCCCAGCCCGATGAGCATGTCCGTCTCGTCGTCGCGCGCCGTGAGCATGAGCACCGGGACGGGGCGCGCGGCCTGCACGCGGCGGCACACCTCCAGCCCGTCGATGCCCGGGAGCATGACGTCGAGCACGATCACGTCGGGGACGATCCGCGCGGCGGCCTCGACGCCCGCGAGGCCGTCACCCACGGCCTCGACGCTCCAGCCCTCCGCGGACAGCCGCCGCACGATCGCCTGCGCGATCGCCGGCTCGTCCTCGACGACCAGCACCTTCGTCGGCGCGGCCTTCGCCGCCGCGCCTGCCGCAGTCCCCAGCGTCGTCATGTGCCCAGCCTGGCACAGCAGGCTGTGGGCGTCCCTCGGCACGCGCGCGGACCGCCCGTATGATGTCCCCACTATGAGCAGCTCAAGTAGCTGCCGGCGTCCCACCCCCGTCACCACCGGCGCGGCCTCCCAGCGGGCCGGGCACGGCAGGTCCGCCGCCGCGGACCGGGCGCAGGGGTCCGACGAGGCCGGCCCCCACCTGAGAACCAGCGCCGCCCTGCAGCGGCCCGTCCGCCACCGCGCGCCCGTCGCCGCGCGCTCCGTGTGCCGGACCTCCGCCCGAGGACGCACGTGCTGACCGACTGGCTCCTCGTCCTCCTGGGCGTCGTGCTGACGCTCGGCACCGCACTGTTCGTCGCGGGCGAGTTCTCGCTCGTGACGCTCGACCCGGCGCTTGTCGAGAAGCAGACGCGGCCCGACGACCGGCGCGGCCAGTCCGTGCTCAAGGCCCTGCGCGGGCTGTCCACCGAGCTGTCCGGCGCGCAGGTCGGCATCACCGCGACCACCGTCCTGCTCGGGTACACCACGCAGCCCGCGGTGCAGGACATGCTCGCGCGCAGCCTGGGGGAGGGCGTGCTCAGCGAGGCCGCCGCCACCGGCGTCGCGGTCGTGCTCGCGATCGTGCTCGTCAACGGGTTCTCCATGCTCGTCGGCGAGCTCATCCCCAAGAACTTCGCGATCGCGAACCCGCTCGCCACGGCGCGCGCCGTGGCGCCGCTGCAGCGCGGGTTCACGCGCGGGCTGCGCCCCGTCATCGCCTTCTTCAACGGCAGCGCGAACTGGCTGCTGCGCCGCATGGGCGTCGAGCCGCGCGAGGAGCTGTCCGGCGGGCGCTCGCCGTCGGAGCTCGCGGCGCTCGTGCGCCGCTCCGCGGAGGTCGGCACGCTCGAGCAGTCGACCGCCCGACTGCTCACCAACTCCCTGGAGTTCGAGACCCTCACCGCGGTCGACGTCATGACCGACCGGCAGCGGATGGTCGCGGTGCGCCGCGAGGAGTCCGCCGCGGACGTCGTGACGCTCGCGCGCCGCACCGGGCACTCCCGGTTCCCGGTGCTCGGCGAGGGCAGCGACGACATCGTCGGCCTCGTGCACCTGCGCCGGGCCGTCGCGGTGCCGTTCGAGAAGCGCGCCGAGGTGCCGGCGGCAGCGCTCATGGACGAGGCGCCCAGCGTGCCGGAGACCGTGCACCTGGGCCCGCTGCTCGTCGAGCTGCGCGGGCACGGCATGCAGATGGCCGTGGTCGTGGACGAGTACGGCGGCACGTCGGGCGTCGTGACGCTCGAGGACGTCGTCGAGGAGCTCGTCGGCGAGGTCGCGGACGAGCACGACCGCACGCGCGCGGGCGTCGCCCGGTCCGCCGACGGCACGTGGCACCTGCCGGGCGTCACGCGCCCCGACGAGCTGACCGAGCGCACCGGGCTCGTCGTGCCCGACGACGGCCCGTACGAGACCCTCGGCGGCCTCGTCATGGCGCGGCTCGGACGCATCCCCGAGGTCGGCGACGTCGTCGAGGCCGGCGGCGTGCGGGTCGAGGTCGAGCGGATGGCCGGACGGCGCGTCGAGCGCGTGCGCGTCTGGCCGGTCGCCGCGCCGGACGACGAGGACGACGAGCGGGGGACGCGATGAACAGCACCGTGGCCCTGGTCCTCGCGGTCGTCCTGCTCGCCGCGAACGCGTTCTTCGTCGGTGCGGAGTTCGCGATCATCTCCGCGCGTCGCTCGTCGGTCGAGCCGCGCGCGCAGGCGGGCGACCGCCGTGCGCGCACCGTCCTGTGGGCCATGGAGCACGTCTCGCTCATGCTCGCGTGCGCGCAGCTCGGCATCACCGTCTGCTCGACGAGCCTCGGCGTCGTCGCGGAGCCCGCGATCGCGCACATGATCGAGGACCCGCTGCACGCGGTCGGGGTCCCGTCGTCGTGGACCCACCCGATCGCGTTCGTCGTCGCGCTGCTGCTGGTGGTGTACCTGCACGTCGTGCTCGGCGAGATGGTGCCCAAGAACCTCGCGGTGTCCGGCCCCGACCGGGCGGTCATGTGGTTCGGGCCGCCGCTGGTCATGGTCGCCCGCGTGGTGCGCCCGCTGATCGTCGCGCTCAACTGGCTCGCCAACCACGTGCTGCGCCTGTTCGGCGTCGAGCCGAAGGACGAGGTGTCGTCCGCGTTCACGGCGCAGGAGGTGCAGTCCATCGTCGAGCGGTCGCAGGCCGAGGGTCTGCTGGAGGACGAGCAGGGGCTGCTCGCCGGCGCCATCGAGTTCTCGGACCGGACCGCGCGCGAGGTGATGGTCGACCACGACGCGCTCGTGACCGTGGACCCGGGGGCGACCCCGGCGGACGTGGAGCACCTCGTGGCGCGCACCGGGTTCTCGCGGTTCCCCGTGGTCGACGACGGCGAGCTCGTCGGGTACCTGCACCTCAAGGACGTGCTGTACGCCGAGGACGACGACCGCGACCTGCCCGTGCCGCGCTGGCGGGTGCGGGCGCTCGCAGTGGTGTCCCCGGACGACGAGGTGGAGGAGACGCTCGCGGCGATGCAGCGCACGGGCGCGCACCTGGCCCGTGTGGACGTCGACGGGCGGGCCGTGGGCGTCGTGTTCCTCGAGGACATCCTCGAGGAGCTCGTCGGCGAGGTGCGGGACGCGATGCAGCGCGGAGCCCTGCCGCAGCGTCCCACGGCGTGACCGGCACCAAACCTTCACACGGTCGCGCGGGCGGCGGAGGTATGTCCGACTTTGACGCCCGACGTCCGACGTCAGGTGCACTGTTTGCCACCTTCGTCGGCGTGTCGCGCGGCGTGTCGCGGGCGTGGTCGTGGGAGCGCGACCTCAGGGCACCTTGGACACCCGTCCAGGGGCTTGGAGGGAGCCGTCGGAGCCGTTATGGTTTCGTGATCGCCGGCGACGGAGCAGGGCACGGGGCAGACCTGCTCGCCGGCGACTGTCGTGCTCAAGGTGCCCCACCGGGCGCCCGGACCTGTGTCAGGGAGGTGCTGTGGCCGAGTCTCACGTCGCCGGCGCACCCCTGACCCGTCGGCAGATCCGTGAGGCCGAGCGCGCCGCCGCCGAGGCCGCCGCCCGCGCCGAGCGCGAGCGCGAGTCCCGCTCCGCCGGCCCCGCCGCGGCACCCGCCGCCCGCGTCGCCCACTCCGCGTGGGACGCCCGCACGGCGACCCCGCCCGCGAGCGCGCCCCGCCCCACCACGGCGCTCCCCGCGCCGGGCGGCCGCTCCGCCCGCACCACCGGGCCCGACGCCCCGACGCCCACCCCGAGCTGGGTGCCGACCGAGCGCCAGGCGCCCGCCGCCCGCGGCCCGCAGGCCCCGGCCTCGCGCGCCGCTGCCACGTCCGCCATCCCGTCGCTGACGCGCCCCGCGCCCGAGGCCGCCCACGGCCGCCGCGCCGCCCGTCCGGCCGACCCGCAGCAGGTGGACCGCCCGACGCGCCACCCGGCTCCCGCCGCTCGCGCGATCCCGACCGCGACGCTCGTCGCCGCCGCCCACGAGGTCGCCCGGCCCGAGCCCGTCGCCAGCGCCCTGGGGCACGCGCCCGCCGCCCGCGTCGTCCGCGTCGCCGAGACCGCGCGCCCCGCGTCGGCGCCGCGCCCCGCGCCGCGTCTCGACGAGACCGCGGTCGTCCCCGCACCGCGTCTCGACGAGACCGTCGTCGTCCCCGCCCCGCGCCTCGACGAGCTCGACGCCCCGGCGGCCCCCACGGCCGCGCCGCGTGCCGACTCCGCGACGCTCCTCGGCCCGTCCTGGGCCGTCACGCAGGTCGGCGCGCCGACCGCCCCCCAGGCCGCCACCGGGGACACCCGGGCGACGCAGGAGCGGCCCGTCGAGCAGGAGGCCCCGGCGGCCCGCCCCGCCGCGACCCCCGCGCCCGAGACCCGCGCCGCGAGCGAGGCGCAGGCGCAGGACGCCGCCGGCGCCCCCGCCGAGGACGCGGCGCCCTCGCGCGAGTCCCGGCGCGCCGACGTCCGCCCGTCGCACTCGCGGCCCGCCGGTCGCGCGAACGTCGTCCGCGTGCACAGCGCCCCCGCGCGTGCCGTCAACCGCACCGCCCGGCACGCCGCGCGGTTCGGCGTCGTCGGCGCGCTCGCGCTCGTCACCGTCGCCGTCCCGCTCGGCCGCGGCACGTTCGGCGGCACCGAGGTCCTCTCCGGCCTGCCGAGCGACCACGGGACGCTGCCCTCCACGGTCGTCGCGCTCACCGCGCAGCCCGGCGTGATGTCCCCGCCGGCCTCCCTCACGACCGTCGACTCCGCGATCCTCGAGGCGCGCGGCGCCCAGCTCGCGAGCCGCGACTGGTCCCGCCAGCCCATCCCCGGCTGCGACCCCGCCGCGCGGCCCGCGGGCGCCAACGGCCTGCTCGCACGCGCCGACCTGTGCACGCTCTGGGACGGGCACACGCAGCTGCGGGCCGACGCCGCGTCCGCGCTCGCCGAGCTCAACGCCGTGTACGTCGCCCGGTTCGGCGCGGACATGTGCATCGTCTCCGGGTACCGCACGCTCCAGGAGCAGTACTCCGTCAAGGCGCGCAAGGGCGGCCTGGCCGCCGCGCCCGGCAAGAGCAACCACGGCTGGGGCCTCGCGATCGACTTCTGCAGCTCGATGACCACCGGCACCCGCTGGGCGTGGCTCAACGAGAACGCGGGCACCTACGGCTTCGAGAACCCGGCCTGGGCCCGCCCCGGCGGCTCCGGCCCGTACGAGCGGTGGCACTGGGAGTACACGAAGGGCGTCCAGGCGGACGGCGAGTACTACGGCTGACCGCAGCCCCGCCCCGCAGCAGCACGAGAGAGCCCCGTCACGCAGGACGTGACGGGGCTCCGTCGTGCACGGCCGCGGGGGCGCCGCGGCCGGGGCGTCACTCCAGGCGCAGACCCCAGCGGGCCTCGTGCGTCGCGCCGGGCGCGAGCTCGACGAGCAGGTCGCCGGTGCGGAACGCGTCCGCGATGCACGTCATCGGCTCCACGGCGACGCCGCGGCGCGCGATCGGCGGCACCAGGTCGCCCGTGCAGACCTGCCACGCCGCGTACGCCTCGTCGGCCCACATCGCCGTCGTGCGGCCGTCGGGCGTCGTCAGGCGCGCCCACGTGAGGCCGTCCGCGTCCCGGATCGGCGCCAGCCACGCGTCGTCGAGCTGCACGCCGCGCAGCGACGTGGGCTCGCGCAGGTCGAACGTGCCCTCGACGTCCTCCGCCCCCGTCGGCAGGAGGCGGTTGTCCACCGTGACGTGGCGGCTCGCGCCGAGCTGCAGCGTGCACTCGTCGACCTGCGCGTCGCCGGGGGACAGCCACGGGTGGAAGCCCAGGCCGTACGGCGCGGTCGAGCGGCCGAGGTTCGTCGCGCGCGTCGTCACCGTCAGGCCGTCGTCGCCCAGCGCGTACGTCACGTCGACCCGCAGCGGCCAGGGGTAGCCGTTCGTCGGGACGACCGTCGTCGTGAGGGTCACCGCCGTGTCGGTCGGCTCCTGCGCCGGGGTGAACGGCGTGAAGCCCAGCAGGCCGTGCAGCGCCGTGAGCCGGTCGGTCTCCGTGATCGGCACCTGGTAGGTGCCGCCCGCGTAGCCGTACAGGCCGTCCGCGAGGCGGTTCGGCCAGGGGGCCAGGATCGCGCCCGAGAAGGCGGGGGCGATCTCCTCCTCGGAGTACGGCAGCACCACGTCGCGGTCGCCCACGCGGTACACGCGCAGGCTCGCGCCGACCGCGGCGACGACGGCGAGCTGGTCGCCGTGGCGCAGCGTGTGCTGGGCGCCTGAGGGGGAGGGGGTCCGGACGTCGTCGGCAGGGGTGCTCACGTGCACACCGTAGCCGGACAGGTGCCGCCCGCGTGGGACCGCGGGCCCGCCCGGGACGTCCACGTGCGGGTGGTCCGCGCCGGTCTGTGGACAGGCGCCTGCGCCGGGCTCGTCGACTCCCGTAGGGTGCGCGTGGCCTCGCGGAACGGACAAGTCGGGCACGATGACCGGCGGTGCCGCGGGTGGGCCGATGAGTCGACGAGGGGGGTGCATGGAGGGGCTGGGGATCCTCGAGCGCGAGGTGCGCGAGCTCATCCGTCGCCGTGGCATCGACCCGGTGCGGGACCGTCCCGGCATCACCGCGCTGGTCCAGGAGGCCATCGCGGACTACGACGCGCGCTCCGTCCTGGGCGTCGTGCCGCCGCTCGCCGACGGGCAGGCGGCGCACAAGGCCGTGCTCGACTCCGTCGCGGGGTTCGGGCCGCTGCAGCGCTACCTCGACGACCCCGAGGTCGAGGAGATCTGGATCAACAACCCGCAGCAGGTGTTCGTCGCGCGGCGCGGGGAGCCCGAGCTGACGACCACGATCCTCACGCACGCCCAGGTGCGCGAGCTCGTCGAGCGGATGCTCAAGGTCTCGGGCCGGCGCCTCGACCTGTCCAGCCCGTTCGTCGACGCCACGCTGCCCGGCGGCGAGCGGCTGCACGCCGTCATCCCCGACATCACCCGCACCGACTGGGTGGTGAACATCCGCAAGTACGTGGTGCGCGCCGACCACCTCGAGGACCTCGTCGCGCTCGGCTCCCTGCCGCCCGACGCGGCCGCGTTCCTCGCGGCCGCCGTGCGCGCCGGGCTGAACGTGCTCGTCTCCGGCGCGACGCAGGCGGGCAAGACGACGATGCTCAACGCGCTGTGCGGCGCCGTGCCGGTGCGTGAGCGGATCGTGTCCTGCGAGGAGGTCTTCGAGCTGCGGCTGTCCGCGCGCGACTGGGTCGCGATGCAGTGCCGCCAGCCGAACCTCGAGGGCACGGGTGAGATCCCGCTGCGACGCCTGGTGAAGGAGGCGCTGCGCATGCGCCCCGACCGCCTGCTCGTCGGCGAGGTGCGCGAGGCCGAGGCGCTCGACCTGCTCATCGCGCTCAACGCCGGCGTGCCCGCGATGTGCACCATCCACGCCAACTCCGCGCGTGAGGCCGTGACCAAGCTGTGCACCCTGCCGCTGCTCGCGGGGGAGAACGTCTCCGACCGGTTCGTCGTGCCGACGGTGGCGTCCTGCGTCGACCTCGTCGTGCACCTCGGGCACGACGCGCGTGGGCGGCGCCGGGTGCGCGAGGTCGTCGGCATCCCGGGGCGGACCGAGCAGGGCGTCGTGGAGACCGCCGAGATCTTCACCTGGCGCGACGAGCGCCTCGTGCGCGGCGACGGGTTCCCGCCGCACCCCGAGCGGTTCGCGCGGCTCGGCATCGACCTCGCGGCGCTGCTGCGGGCGAGGGGCTGAGGCGTGGACGTCGTCGTGGGGCTCGTCCTGGGCGCGGGCGTGGGGTGCGTGTGGTGGTCGTTCTGGCCGCAGGCGCCCGAGACGCAGGCGCGCACCGCGCGGTGGACCGCACGCGTGCAGGACGACCTCGTGCAGGCCGGCGTGCAGGGCGTCACGCCCGGCGGTCTCGCGGTCGCGAGCGCGGCGCTCGGGTTCGTGACCCTCGTGCTGGGGATCGGCCTGACGGGCGTACCGACCGTCGCGCTGTTCTTCGGGGTGTTCGCCGCGGCCGCCCCGCTCGCGGTCGTCCGCGGCCGCGCCCGCAAGCGGCGCGCCCGGCTGCGCCAGCTGTGGCCCGAGGTGGTCGACCACCTCGCCTCCGGGATCCGCGCGGGGCTCGCGTTGCCCGAGGCCGTCGCGCAGATCGGCGAGCGCGGGCCCGAGGAGCTGCGCGCGCCGTTCCGCGCGTTCGGCGAGGACTACCGCGCCACCGGGCGCTTCGCGGAGAGCCTCGACCTGCTCAAGGCGCGGCTCGCGGACCCCGTGGCCGACCGCGTGATCGAGGCGCTGCGCATCACGCGCGACGTCGGCGGCACCGACCTGGGGCGGCTCCTGCGCACGCTGTCCGGGTTCCTGCGCGACGACGTGCGCACGCGCGGCGAGCTCGAGGCGCGCCAGAGCTGGACCGTCTACGCGGCACGGCTCGCGGTCGCGGCGCCCTGGATCGTGCTCGCGCTGCTCGCGACCCGCACCGAGGCGGCGAGCGCCTACGACAGCCCCGCCGGCTTCGCGGTCCTGCTCACCGGCGCGACGTGCACCGTCGTCGCGTACTCGCTCATGCTGCGCGTCGCGCGGCTCCCCGAGGACCCCCGGGTGCTGCGGTGAGCCCCGAGGTCCAGGGCGGGTTCGCCGGGTTCCTCGCCGCGTGCGGGGTGCTCGTCGTCGTCGCGCGCCTGCGCAACCGTCGGATCACCCTCGACCAGCGGCTCGCGCCGTACCTGCGGCCCCGGCGCGCGGGGTCGTCCCTGCTCGGCCTGCCGGCCGCGCGCGGACCCGTGCCGGTGCTCGAGCGGCTGCTCGCCCCGGTCCTCGCCGACGGCGTGCGCCTCGTGACCCGGATCAGCTCGCCCGCCGGTGAGCTGCAGCGCCGCCTGCAGCGCGCCGGCCGTACCGAGTCCGTGGAGCAGTTCCGGGCCGGGCAGGTCGTCTCCGGGGCGCTCGGCCTCGCGGCCGGGCTCACGCTCGCGCTGCTGCTCGCCGCCACGCGCGGGTCCGCCACCGCCGCGCTCGTCGTGCTCGTCGGCGTGTGCGGGTTCGTCGGCGTGCTCCTGCCGGACTGGCTGCTCGGCCGCCGCGTGCAGGAACGCGAGGGGCGGATCGTCGCCGAGCTGCCCACCATCGCCGAGCTGCTCGCGCTCGCGGTCGGTGCGGGGGAAGGGGCGCTCGGCGCGCTCGAGCGCGTCACGCGCAGCACCCGCGGCGAGCTGAGCGTCGAGCTCGAGCGCACGCTCGCCGACGTCCGCGCGGGCATGCCGCTCGTGCAGGCGCTCGACGGCCTCGCGGACCGCACGGGCGTGCCCGCGCTCACCCGGTTCGCCGAGGGCGTCGCGGTGGCGGTCGAGCGCGGCGCACCGCTCGCCGACGTGCTGCGCGCGCAGGCCCAGGACGTGCGCGAGGAGGGCCGCCGCCTGCTGATGGAGACCGGCGGTCGCAAGGAGGTGCTGATGATGATCCCGGTGGTCTTCCTCATCCTCCCCGTGACCGTCCTGTTCGCCGTCTTCCCGAGCGCCGTCGTGCTGCAGGTGGGCCTGTGACGGGCACGGACGAGACCAGGGCGGGTCGGTCGACGTGGCCGCCCGCCGTACGGACCAGCACCCCGCCGGGCGGCGGGGACGGACGAGGAGGAAGCAATGACGACGCACAGGGACCTCGCGCAGGCGCGCGGCGGGCTGCGGGACCGGGCACGGACGGCGACGCTCACGGCGGCGGTGCGGCTGCACGGCCGGGTCACCGGGCGCGTGCGTGCCGCGGGCCCGCGCGACCGGGGCGACGTGCCCGGATGGGTGCTCGTGACGCTGATGACCGCGGCGCTCGTCGTCGCGCTGCTGACGCTTGCCCGCCCGCTGCTGGAGAGCCTGTTCCAGAACGCGGTCAACGAGGTCGACAACACCTGACGCCGCGCGGCGACGCGGGCGCCGCGGTCGTCGACTTCGTGCTCATCGGTGGGCTCGTCGTGGTCATCGCACTCGGGATCGTGCAGCTCACGCTCGGGCTGCACGTGCGCAACACCCTCGTCGACAGCGCGTCCGCCGGGGCGCGGTACGGCGCGCTCGAGGGGCGGTCCACGGCCGACGCGGTGCGCCGCACGCGCGAGCTCGTCAGCGGGTCGCTCGCGGACGGCTACGCGTCCGACGTGACCGCGTCCCGGGTCACGCGCGGCGGGGTCGAGATGGTCGAGGTGCAGGTCCGGGCGCCGCTGCCGGTCATCGGGCTCATCGGTCCCTCCGGGCGGCTCACGGTCACCGGGCACGCCATCGCCGAGGACTCACTGCCGTGACCGGGGGACCGGGGCGGCTCGTCGCGTGGGTGCGGGCGCGCGTGGCCCGCGCCGGGGGCGACGACGGCAGCGCGGTCGTCGAGTTCCTCGGGCTGGCGTTCGTGCTGCTCCTGCCGCTGGTGTACCTCGTCATGCTGCTCGCGCGGCTCGAGGCGGCGAGCTACGCCGTGGAGTCCGCCGCGCGCGAGGCCGCACGCGTGTACGTCGCGGCGGACGACCCCACCTCGGCGGCGGCGCGGGCCGTCGCCGTCACCGGCGTCGCGCTCTCCGACCAGGGCTTCCACGACGACCCCGCCACCGCGCTGGCCCTCACGTGCGAGCAGACGCCCTGCCTGCGGCCGGACGCGCACGTCGAGGCGCGCGTCGAGGTCGTCGTCCCGCTGCCGTTCGTCCCGGGCATGGTGCGCGACGTCGTGCCGCTGGAGATCCCCGTCCGCGCGAGCCACGTCGCGGTCGTCGACGAGTACCGGAGCCTGGGATGAGACGTCTGCGGACGGGGACGGCACGCCGCCCGGGGGACCGGTGGGCGCCGGCGGTGCTGCGTCGGCGCCTCGCCGCCGCGCGGGCGTCCGACGACGGGCAGGTCCTCGTCCTGACGCTCGGCGTCGTGCTTTTCGCGGCGATGCTGATCCTCGTCGTGGCGTCCGCGGCGCAGGTCCACATCGAGCACAAGCGCCTCGTCGGGCTCGCGGACATGCTCGCGCTGGAGGCCTCCGACTCCATCGGCGAAGAGGTCTACTACGGCAACGAGGGCCAGGCGCGCCTGGCGCTGACCGACGCCTCGGTGCGCGCCGCGGTCGACGAGTACCTCGCCCGCCACCCCGACGAGGTGGCGGGCTGGCGCCAGTTCGCCGTCGCGGAGGCCGTCGCCGAGGGGCCCCGCACGGCGCGGGTCTCGCTCGTCGCCCGCGTGCGCCCGTCCTCGACCGCCTGGGTGCTGGCCGCCTGGTCGGGCGGCATCACGATCCGCGCCACCGCGAGCGCCACCGCCGACTGACGCCCTCGAGCCGGCCCGGCTCGTCGTGGGTCTCTCGTGAGGTCGTGCGTTTCTCGTGGAGTCGTGCAGAGGAACGCACGACTCCACCAGAAACGCACGACTCCACGCGCTTGGTGAGGGAGGGGGCGGGCGCACGGGCGTGGACCGGGAGGGGGATGGGTGGGGTTGCGGGTAACCTGGACGGTCGTGGCCACCACCGACTTCCCTGCCGAGATCCGCGAGCTGCGCACCACCCTGGAGTCCATCCAGTCGGTGAGCGACCCGACCGCGCTCCGGGAGAAGATCGCCCGCCTGTCCGAGCAGGCGTCGGCGCCCGACCTGTGGGACGACCCGGAGTCGGCGCAGAAGGTGACGAGCGCCCTGTCGGCGGCGCAGAGCGAGCTCGAGCGCGTCGACAAGCTCCGGTCCCGCATCGACGACCTCGAGACCCTGGTCGAGCTCGGCCAGGAGATGGAGGACGAGGACACGCTCGCCGAGGCCGAGGGCGAGCTGGTGAAGATCCGCAAGGACCTCGACCAGCTCGAGGTCCGGACGCTGCTCGCGGGGGAGTACGACCAGCGCGAGGCGGTCGTGACGATCCGCGCGGGCGCGGGCGGCGTGGACGCCGCGGACTTCGCGGAGATGCTGCTGCGGATGTACCTGCGCTGGGCGGAGCGCCACGGCTACCCGACGTCGGTGCTCGACACCTCCTACGCGGAGGAGGCGGGCCTGAAGTCCGCGACGTTCGAGGTCAAGGCGCCGTACGCGTACGGGCACCTGTCGGTCGAGGCCGGCACGCACCGCCTGGTGCGCATCTCGCCGTTCGACAACCAGGGCCGCCGGCAGACGTCGTTCGCCGCGGTCGAGGTGGTCCCGCTCATCGAGCAGACGGACTCGATCGAGATCCCGGAGTCGGAGATCAAGGTCGACGTGTTCCGCTCGTCGGGCCCGGGTGGCCAGTCCGTCAACACGACGGACTCGGCGGTGCGCATGACGCACATCCCGACGGGCATCGTCGTGTCGATGCAGAACGAGAAGTCGCAGATCCAGAACCGTGCCGCCGCGCTGCGCGTCCTGCAGTCGCGCCTGCTCCTGCTGCGTCAGGAGGAGGAGCGCGCCGCGAAGAAGGAGCTCGCGGGCGACATCAAGGCGAGCTGGGGCGACCAGATGCGCTCGTACGTGCTGCAGCCGTACCAGATGGTCAAGGACCTGCGCACGGAGCACGAGGTCGGGAACCCGGCGGCGGTGTTCGACGGCGACATCGACGACTTCATCGAGGCGGGCATCCGCTGGCGCCGCGCCGCGGAGACCGCGTCCGCCTGACGCGCCTGACGCGCGCGGGCGTCAGCCGACGGTCGACGCGCGCACGGTGAACGACGTCGGCAGCACGACGGGCTCGTTCGGCAGCGCCTTGCCGTGGAAGCTGTCGAGCAGCATGCGCGCGGCCATCTGACCCATCTCGCGGATGGGCTGGTGCACGCTCGTGAGCGGCGGGTCGCTCTGCGCGGCGGACGGCAGGTCGTCGAAGCCGACGACGGCGACGTCGTCGGGGATGCGCAGCCCCGCGCGGCGCAGCACGGCCATGGCGCCGGCGGCCATGGTGTCGTTGTGCACGAACACCGAGTCGAACTCGATGCCGGCCTCGAGCGCGCGGTGCGCGGCGGCCTGGCCGGACTCGTAGGTGAAGTCGCCCTCGACGGAGTGCAGCGGGTCGAGGGTGATCCCGGCGGCGGCGTAGCCCTCGGCGAAGCCGGCGAGCCGCTCCTGCACGCAGCCGAACCGCGGGTCGCCGCTGATGACGAGCGGCGCACGGCGGCCGATGCCGAGCAGGTGGTGCGCGGCGGCGAGCGCGCCGAGCCGGTTGGTGGTGGCAACCGAGCTGAACCGGGGCTCGTGGCCGCGGTCGTCGATGAGGACGACGGGGAGCCCGTCGTCGTGCAGGTGCGTGATGTAGTCGAGGGTGCCCTCGGGCTCGACGACGAGCAGGCCGTCGAACGCGCGCGCGGAGACCTTCTCGGTGAACCGCTGCATGGACGCGGCGCCCTGCGTGGTGGTGAAGACGAGCATCCCGTAGCCCTCGTCCTCGACGACCTCGATGGCGGCCTGCACGACCTCGCCGATCCAGGGCCAGCTCATGGACGGCAGGAGCATCGCGACGACGTGGGTGGTGCCGCGGGCGAACGCGACGGCGCGCGCGTTGGGGACGTAGCCCAGCTCCTCGATGACGGCGCGGACGCGCGCGGCGGTGCGCTCGTCGAGCTCGTCGCGGCCGTTGAGCACGCGGGAGACGGTCGTCTTGCTGACTCCGGCGCGTTGCGCGACGTCGCGGATGGTCACGGCCACGCGACGATTGTGGCGGGTCCGGGCCTCCCCGTGGGGGTGAGTCGTCGCCTGTTCGGGCGACTGTGAGCCATGCCACAAGCGCTGACTTCGGATCGCGAAGCGAAGCCAAACAGGACAAGGTGTGCGTCCAGTTCGCCCCCCAGGACACGCTTTGGTAACGCCGCTTGCATCTCCACTGACTTTGAGTCTTGAATTCAAGCCATCACTCCGGGGTGGTGGGTCAAAGACGGTCCACGCCCGGACGGACCGGCCCCTGCCGGGTCCGCCGCACCCCGGACGGTGTGCCAGAGGAGTAGACGACGATGTCCCAGACCTGGAAGAAGCTGACGGTCGCGGTCGCGGCCGCCGGCCTGTTCACCGCCTCCCTCGCCGCGTGCAGCAGCGAGCGCAGCAGCGACGAGAAGCCCACCGCGGGCGCCACGGGCGGCGCCGCCGCCGAGGAGGGCGGCCTCATCGGCATCGCGATGCCGACCAAGGCGCTCGAGCGGTGGAACCGCGACGGCGCGCACCTCAAGGCGCTGCTGGAGGACGCCGGCTTCCAGACGAGCCTGCAGTACGCGGACAACAAGACCGACCAGCAGATCAGCCAGATCGAGAACATGATCAACGACGGCGCCAAGGTGCTCGTGATCGCCTCGATCGACGGCACCACGCTCGGCCCGGTGCTCGAGCAGGCGGCGGCCAAGGACATCAAGGTCATCGCGTACGACCGCCTCATCAACGAGACGGAGAACGTCGACTACTACGCGACGTTCGACAACTACAAGGTCGGCCAGCTCCAGGGCGAGTTCATCGAGTCGACGCTCGGCCTCAAGGACGGCAAGGGCCCGTTCAACTTCGAGCCGTTCGCCGGGTCGCCCGACGACAACAACGCGAAGTTCTTCTTCCAGGGTGCCTGGGACGTCCTCAAGCCGTACGTCGAGGGCGGCCAGCTCGTCGTCCCGTCGGGCAAGGCCCCGAAGACGGACGACCAGTGGACCAACATCGGCATCCTCGGCTGGGGCTCGGACGACGCCCAGGCCGAGATGGAGAACCGCCTGAACTCGTTCTACGGCGGCGACACCAAGGTCGAGGTCGTGCTGTCCCCGAACGACTCGCTCGCGCTCGGCATCTCGCAGGCGCTCACCGGCGCCGGCTACAAGGCGGGCGAGGGCTGGCCGGTCCTGACCGGTCAGGACGCCGACCAGGCGAACGTGCTCAACATGCTCGCCGGCAAGCAGTCGATGACCGTCTGGAAGGACACCCGCGCGCTGGGTGACGCCGTCGCCAAGATGGTGCAGGAGGTCGTCTCCGGCTCCGAGGTCACGGTCAACGACACCACGACGTACGACAACAACGTCAAGGTCGTCCCGACCCTGCTGCTCGACCCGCAGGTCGTCACGCCGGACTCGGTCGAGAAGGACCTCGTCGAGTCCGAGTTCTACTCCGCGGCCGACCTGGGTCTGTGACCCGCGCCTGACACGGGCCGCCGGCGCACCCAGCGCGGTGCGTCGGCGGCCGGTCGGGCCCGCCGCCCGGGGCAGGGCGGCACCGTCAGGGTCCGCTCACGCGGACCGGTCGTGACCGGGCAAGGACCGAGGACCAGATGGACACCACAGCAACACCCGACTACATCCTCGAGATGCGGGGCATCACCAAGCGCTTCCCCGGCGTGCTGGCGCTCTCGGACGTGAACCTCTCCGTCCGACGAGGCGAGATCCACGCGATCTGCGGTGAGAACGGCGCCGGCAAGTCGACCCTCATGAAGGTGCTCTCCGGGGTCTACCCGCACGGGAGCTACGAGGGCGACATCGTCTTCGAGGGCCGCACCGCCGAGTTCCGCAGCACGCGGGACTCCGAGCACGTCGGCATCGTGATCATCCACCAGGAGCTGGCGCTGTCGCCGTTCCTGTCGATCGCCGAGAACATCTTCCTCGGCAACGAGCGCGCCGCCCGCGGCGTCATCGACTGGAACCACACCAACTCCGAGGCCGCGAAGCTGCTCGCACGGGTCGGCCTCGACGAGCGCCCCGACACCAAGATCATCGACATCGGCGTCGGCAAGCAGCAGCTCGTGGAGATCGCGAAGGCCCTCTCCAAGGAGGTGAAGCTGCTCATCCTCGACGAGCCCACCGCGGCCCTGAACGACGAGGACAGCGCGCACCTGCTCGGGCTGATCAGCGGTCTGCGGGAGCAGGGGATCACCTCGATCATCATCAGCCACAAGCTGAACGAGATCGAGTCGATCGCCGACACCACGACGATCATCCGCGACGGCCAGACGATCGAGACGCTCGACATGCGCGCCGACGGCGTGACCGAGGAGCGGATCATCCGCGGCATGGTCGGGCGCTCGCTCGACAACCGGTTCCCGGAGCACACGCCGACCATCGGCGACGAGGTGCTGCGCATCGAGGACTGGACCGTGCACCACCCGCTCGACCAGGCCCGCAAGGTCGTCGACGGCGCGTCGCTCAACGTGCGGCGCGGCGAGATCGTCGGCATCGCCGGCCTCATGGGCGCCGGGCGCACCGAGCTCGCGATGTCGCTGTTCGGCCGCTCGTACGGGTCGCACATCTCCGGGCGTGTCTACAAGGACGGCAAGGAGATCCACCCGACGAACGTCGGCGCCGCGATCGACGCCGGCCTCGCGTACGCGACCGAGGACCGCAAGCACTACGGCCTGAACCTCATCGCGACGATCCGCGACAACATCTCCGGCGCCGCGATCCACAAGGTGTCGAAGCGGGGCGTGATCGACCGCAACGAGGAGCTCAAGGTCGCCGAGCGGTTCCGCAAGGACCTGGGCATCCGCACGCCCACGGTCGAGGCGCTCGTCGGCAAGCTGTCCGGTGGCAACCAGCAGAAGGTCGTCCTGAGCAAGTGGATCTTCTCGGACCCGGACGTGCTGATCCTCGACGAGCCCACCCGCGGCATCGACGTCGGCGCGAAGTACGAGATCTACACGATCATCAACCGCCTGGCGGACGCCGGGAAGGGCGTGATCGTCATCTCGTCGGAGCTGCCCGAGCTGCTCGGCATCTGCGACCGCATCTACACCCTGTCCCAGGGCCGCATCACGGGCGAGGTCGCCCGTGAGGAAGCGACCCAGGAACGCCTCATGCACTACATGACCATGGAGAAGGACGTGACTCGGCGATGAGCACCGACACCAACCTCGCACCCGCGATGCCTCCGGGGGAGCAGGCCCGCATCCCGCTGAGCCAGCGCCTCGCCGGTCTGGGCGGCAACGCCCGCCAGTACGGCATCTTCGCGGCGCTCGTGGCGATCGTCATCCTCTTCCAGGGTCTGACGGACGGGCGCCTCCTCAAGCCGGACAACGTGGTCTCCCTGTTCCAGCAGAACGCCTACGTGATGGTCCTGGCCATCGGCATGGTGATGGTCATCGTCGCCGGGCACATCGACCTGTCCGTCGGGTCGGTGGTCGCGTTCGTCGGCGGCGTGGTGGCCGTGACCATCACCGACTGGGGACTGCCCTGGTGGGTCGCGGTGCTGATCGGCGTCGCGCTCGGTGCGGTGGTCGGCGCCTGGCAGGGCTTCTGGATCGCGTACATCGGGATCCCGGCGTTCATCGTGACGCTGGCAGGCATGCTGATCTTCCGCGGGCTCGCGCTCGTGGTCGTCAGCCAGACCATCCGCGTCAACGACGACAGCTTCAACTCGATCGTCTCCGGCTCGCTGCCGAACTTCCTCGGCTTCTCCGGTGACATGGACGTCGTCACGCTGGTCATCGGTGCGCTCGCGTTCGCGGCGTTCGCGTTCTCGCAGTTCCGCGCCCGCGTCCAGCTCCGCAAGCACGACCTGCACGTCGAGGCGGTCGGGCTGTTCGTCGCGAAGCTCGTCGGCATCGCCCTGGCGCTCGGCTTCCTGTCCGTGCTGCTGTCGCTGTCGGCCGGCGGCATGCCGATCATCCTCGTGATCGTCGGCGTCCTCATCGTCGCCTACACGTTCCTCATGGGGCGCACGGTGTTCGGCCGCCACATCTACGCGGTCGGTGGCAACCGTCCCGCGGCGAGCCTGTCCGGTGTGCGCACCAAGCGCGTCGACTTCATGATCTTCGTCAACATCGGCGCGCTCGCCGGTGTCGCGGCGATCATCACGACCGCCCGCGGTGGCGCGGCCGTCGCGGCCGCCGGCCAGAGCTTCGAGCTCGACGCGATCGCGGCCTGCTTCATCGGTGGCGCGGCCGTCACGGGCGGCATCGGCCGGATCTCCGGTGCGATCGTCGGTGCGCTCATCATGGGCGTGCTCAACATGGGTCTGTCGATCATGTCGGTCGACCCGTCGTGGCAGCAGGCGATCAAGGGCCTCGTGCTCCTGTTCGCGGTCGCGTTCGACCTGATCAACAAGCGTCGGGCCGGCACGAGCGGCTGACGGGGCGGATCTGACCGGTACCCGGTCCGACGGACACTAAGGTGCGAGCGTGAGCAGGCGAGGAACCACGGCCGGCTCCCAGTCGTCCCTGCGCGAGGCCAACCGGCAGCGCGTCGTCGAGACCGTCAAGCGGTACGGCGGGCTGACGCAGGTCGAGCTCGCCGAGGCCACCGGTCTGTCCCAGGCGACGGTGTCGACGATCGTCCGCGAGCTGGATGCCGCGGGCGTCGTCGACACCGTCGCGACCACGCGCAGCGGGCGGCGTGCCCAGATGGTCACGCTCGCCCGCCGCGTGGGTCTGGCGGCCGGTGTCCAGATCGGGCACCGGCACCTGCGCGTCGCGCTGGGGGACTTCTCGCACGAGATCCTCGCGGAGCAGACGCTGCCGCTGCCGGTGGAGCACCGGGTCGACACGACGCTGGACCGGGTCGCGCTGCTGGTGATCGACCTGCTCGAGCGGGTCGGGGCGTCGCTCGAGGACGTCGCGGGCATGGGGGTCGGCGTGCCGGCCCCCGTCGACGCGGCGACGGGGATGATCTCGGTCGAGGGGATCATGCCGGGCTGGGACGACGTGCACCTGGGGCAGGTGCTGTCCAAGCGGCTCGAGCTGCCGGTGTACGTGGACAACGACGCGAACCTCGCGGCGTTCGCGGAGTCGACGCTCGGTGCGGCGCGCGACCACGCCGACTCCCTGTTCCTGCGGGCGTCGTACGGCGTGGGGGCCGGGATCGTGCTGGGCGGGCAGGTGCTGCGCGGGTTCGCGGGCACCGCGGGGGAGATCGGGCACCTGACGGTCGACCCGGACGGCGAGCCGTGCCGGTGCGGGCGCCGCGGGTGCCTCGACACGGTCGCGGGCGCGGGGGCGCTGCTCGACGCGGTCGGGCCGGTGCCGGGCATCGCGAGCCTGCGGGACGTGGTGCAGCGTGCGAACGGCGGCGACGAGCGCTGCGGCGACGCGATCGCGCACGCGGGCTCGGCGATCGGCGCGGCGCTCGCGGGCCTCGTCCTCGCGGTGAACCCGCAGGTCGTGGTGGTGGGGGGAGAGCTGGCGGAGACGGGCGAGACGCTCGTCGCGCCGTTGCGGGCGGCTCTGGCGCGGCACGCGTTGCCGAACCGGATCGCCCCGCTCGAGGTGGTTCGCGCGAGCCTCGGCTCGCGCGCGGAGATGGTGGGGGCGCTGGCACTCGCGGTCCAGTCGACCGACGTGCCTCTGAGCGTCGACGAGACCGTCGACGTCGTGGGTCTGGGATGACGTCGGTGGAGGACCGTTGACGACGCAGGAGTGGGACACTGCACTGACCGCACCACATCGACGTGAGGCAGGTGAGCCGATGAGCACCGCACCCGTGCCCCTGCTGTCCATGCGCGGCATCAGCAAGCGGTTCGGCGCCGTGGAGGCGCTGTCGGGCGTCGACCTGGACGTGCACGCGCACGAGGTGGTCGCGCTCGTGGGGGACAACGGCGCGGGCAAGTCGACGCTCGCGAAGATCGTCGCGGGCGCGTACTCGCCGGACGCGGGCCTGGTCGAGATCGCGGGGGAGCCGACGACGATCGCGACGCCGGTGGCCGCGCAGCGGCTCGGCATCGCGACCGTGTTCCAGGACTTCGCGCTGTGCGACAACCTCGACGTCACGTCGAACCTGTTCCTGGGGCGCGAGGTGCGCACGGGCGGGCTGCTCGACGACGGCTACATGGAGGCCACCGCACGCAGCGTGCTCGAGAAGCTGAACTCGCGCATCCCGTCGGTCCGCACGCCGCTGTCGACGCTGTCGGCCGGCCAGCGCCAGTCCGTCGCGATCGCGCGCACGCTGATCGGCGACCCGCGCATCGTCGTGCTCGACGAGCCGACCGCGGCCCTGTCGGTCGCGCAGACCGCCGAGGTGCTCACGCACATCGAGCGCCTGCGCGAGCTGGGCCTGGCGGTGATCCTCATCAGCCACAACATGACGGACGTGCGCGCGGTGTCCGACCGCATCGTCGTCCTGCGGCACGGCCGCAACAACGGGACGTTCGACGCGGCGACGACGAGCCACGAGGAGGTCCTCGCGGCGATCACGGGCGCCACGGTGAGCCCCCGGCCGCGCCTGCACGCGCTGCGCTGACGGGGGCGGTCCGCCGGCTCGGAGCGCACGGACCCACGTCCGGTCCCGTTCCTGCGGGTTCGTCCGGATCGGTCCCGCCCGATCTGCCGACCTTCACCGGACCTCCCCGGGCGCACGGCGTGTCGGCGGTCCGGGCCCGTGGGCGGCGTGCCTAGTCTCGACGCGCCGGACACCCGTCCGGTGGCCGGGCGTGCCCGGTCCGGTGGTGCGGGACCCGCCGCAGCGAGCAACCCGAGCGAGCAGCGTGATCAAGTTCGAGAACGTCACCAAGGTCTACGCGCGCGGCGCACGCCCCGCGCTGGACCGCATCACGCTCGAGATCGAGCGGGGTGAGTTCGTCTTCCTCGTCGGCGCGTCCGGCTCGGGGAAGTCGACGTTCCTGCGCCTCGTGCTGCGCGAGGAGCGCGCGTCGGCCGGCAAGGTCTTCGTCGCCGGCAAGGAGCTCGGCTCGCTGTCGTCGTGGAAGGTGCCGCACCTGCGCCGCCAGATCGGCGCGGTGTTCCAGGACTTCCGCCTGCTGCCGAACAAGACGGTGTTCGAGAACGTCGCGTTCGCGCTGCAGGTCATCGGCAAGCCGCGGCACCAGATCCTCACGACCGTCCCGGACGTGCTGGAGATGGTGGGCCTCGCGGGCAAGGAGAAGCGCCGTCCGCACGAGCTGTCCGGCGGTGAGCAGCAGCGCGTCGCGATCGCGCGGGCGTTCGTGAACCGGCCGCAGATCCTGCTGTGCGACGAGCCCACCGGCAACCTCGACCCGACGACGTCCCTGGGGATCATGCGCCTGCTCGACCGGATCAACCGCACCGGCACCACCGTGGTGATGGCCACGCACGACGACGAGATCGTCGACCAGATGCGCAAGCGCGTCGTCGAGCTCGCGACCGGTGAGCTCGTGCGCGACCAGTCGCGCGGCGTCTACGGCTCGGACCGCTGAGGCGAGGGCGACATGCGACTGCGATTCATCCTCTCCGAGATCGGCATCGGTCTTCGTCGGAACCTGTCCATGACGATCTCGGTCGTCCTCGTCACGTTCGTCTCGCTGACGTTCGTCGGCTCCGCCGCCCTGCTGCAGCTGCAGATCGGCAAGATGAAGGACGACTGGTACGACAAGGTCGAGGTCTCCGTCTTCCTGTGCCCGGCGACGTCGCCGGAGCCCACCTGCGCGGCCGGTGAGGTGACCGACGAGCAGAAGGCCGCGATCACCGCGGCGCTCGAGGAGCCCGAGATCGCGCCGCTGGTGCAGGAGATCTACTTCGAGACGAAGGAGCAGGCCTTCGACTCGTTCAAGAAGCAGTTCGGCGACCAGTCCTGGGCGGCGGTCGCGACCGTCGACGACATGAACTCGTCGTTCCGCATCAAGCTGACAGACCCGTCGCAGTACGAGGTGGTCGCGGACGTCGTCTCCGGCAAGCAGGGCGTGGAGTCCGTGCAGGACCAGCGCCGCCTGTTCGACCGCCTGTTCCTCGTGATCGACCGCGCGACCCTGCTGACCGGTGGTCTGGCCGCGGTCATGCTCGTCGCGGCGGTGCTGCTCATCACGACGACGATCCGGCTGTCGGCGTTGTCACGCCGCCGCGAGACCGGCATCATGCGGCTCGTCGGGGCGTCCACCTGGTTCATCCAGCTCCCGTTCATGCTCGAGGGCGCGATCGCGGCGACCGTGGGGTCGCTGCTGGCCGTCGGCGGGCTGTGGCTGGGGGTGGAGTACCTGGTGACCGACTGGCTGGGCGGTACCGTCTCGTGGATCCCGTACGTGACGACGGCGGACGTCCTGACGGTCGCCCCGCTGCTGGTCGCCGCGGGCATCCTGCTGGCAGCGATCTCCTCGCTCGTGACCCTGAGCCGCTACACGAAGGTGTGAGCATGCGACGACCCACGCGACCGAGCCTCCCGTCCGACCCGCGCGTGCCCGCGCAGGGGCGGCACCGCGCGACGCGCGCGGCGGCGGCCCTCGCGATCGCGGGGCTGCTCACGACGATCGGTGCGGGTCTGGTCGCGGGTCCTGCGAGCGCGGACGCGATCGACGACCGCCGCCGTGCCGCGGAGCAGCAGAAGGCCGCGAACGAGAAGGAGCGCGCCGACGCCGAGGAGGTCCTCGAGGGCCTGGAGGGCGAGCTCGGCGCGGTGTCCGACCGGCTGCTGGAGATCCGCGCGCAGCTGCCCGCCGCGCGGCTCGCGGTGCAGGAGGCCGAGGCGGAGTACGCGAAGGCGAAGCGTGAGGCCGCGATCGTCGCCGCGCGCCTCGAGGACGCGCGCGAGCAGGCGAAGGACCTGACCGCGACGATCGAGCAGGAGTCCGACGAGTCCGCGAAGCTGCGCGAGGCGATCGGGCAGATGGCGCGCGAGGCGTACCGCGGTGGCGGCGACGTGTCGGGCGTGAGCATGGTGCTCGACGCGGAGTCCAGCGAGGACTTCATCCAGCGCGCCGACCTCATGAGCCAGGCGCTGCGCACGCGTGCCCAGGTCCTCGTCGATCTGCAGGCCACCGAGTCCGGCAACCGGAACTCCGCGGAGCGGCTCGCGGCGGTCGAGGAGCGCATCGGTGAGCTCAAGGACGAGGCCGACGCGAAGGTCCGCGCGTCCGAGGCCGCGAAGAAGGCGGCCGCGGCCGCGAAGGCGAAGCTCGACGCCCTGCTCGCGGAGGAGAAGGAGAAGCAGGACGCCCTCCTGGCGAAGAAGGACGAGATCAAGGCGCAGCTCGCGAAGATCGACCGCGAGAGCAAGAAGATCGAGTCGGACCTCGCCAAGGCCATCGAGGAGCAGAAGAAGCGGGACGCGGAGCGGGCGCGGCAGCGCCAGCAGCCGGACCCGGCGGACCCGCCGCCCTCGTCGGGCGCCCTGTTCGTCAACCCGACGCAGACGCGGCCGATCCACGTGACGTCGGAGTACGGCATGCGCTTCCACCCGGTGCTGAAGTACTGGCGCCTGCACGCCGGCATCGACCTGCGGGACTACTGCGGCAACGACGTGTACGCGGCCCGCTCGGGCACGGTCGCGTGGACCCAGTACCGCTACGGGTACGGCAACCAGGTGATGATCACGCACGGCACGGTGAACGGCCGTTCGCTCGCGACGAGCTACAACCACCTGTCGTCGTTCGTCGTGAAGCCCGGTGCGCGCGTGCGTGCGGGCCAGCTCATCGCGCGCGCCGGCAACACCGGGACGTCCGCGGCGTGCCACCTGCACTTCGAGGTGTACGTCAACGGCTCCACGACCAACCCGCGCCCGTACCTGGGGCTGTGACGGCCGGCCCGTCGCGATAACCAGGAGGGCCCGGCCGGGTGCGCCGGGTACGCTCTTCGGGCGCACGACGAGCGTGCGACAGCGGCCCGAGGGCCGCCGGGAACGACGAGGAGGGTGCGCGGTGGCCAAGGAGACCGGGCGCAAGCTCGTGGCCGCCAACCGCAAGGCCCGCCACGACTACACGATCGAGGACGTCTTCGAAGCCGGGGTCGTGCTGACCGGGACCGAGGTCAAGGCGCTGCGCGCCGGCCGCGCGTCGCTGGTCGACGGCTGGTGCGAGGTCGAGGGCGGCGAGGCGTGGCTGCACGGGGTGCACATCCCCGAGTACGCGCAGGGCACGTGGACGAACCACGCGCCGCGACGCAAACGCAAGCTGCTGCTGCACCGCCAGGAGATCGACCGCCTCGACGCGCGCACGCGCGAGAAGGGCCAGACGATCGTCCCGCTCGCGCTGTACTTCCTCGACGGCCGCGCGAAGGTCGAGATCGCGCTCGCCCGAGGCAAGAAGGACTGGGACAAGCGCCAGGCGCTGCGCGAGCGGCAGGACAACCTCGAGGCGCAGCGCGCGATGCGGGAGCTGCGCGACCGCTGAGGTCCCACCGCCCGACGGGCCGCTCGGGGTAGGTTGCGCCCGTGCGCACCAGCCTGCTCCCGTCCCCGCGTCGCGGCTCCGGCCCGCGGCGCGCCGCCGTCACGCTCGGGCTCGCGGGCGTGGTGCTCGTCGGCTCCGCCGCCGCCGCGACGGCCGTGCCCGACCAGACCGACGGGCGGGAGATCACGCGGTACGACGTGACGGCGGTCCTCGACGCGTCGGGTGCCGCGACCGTCGACATCGACTTCGACTTCGACTTCGGCGACCCCGGTCACGGCCCGTTCCTCACGCTGCCGACCCGCCAGGGGTACGACGAGACGCACGACCGGGTGTTCCGGTACTCGGACCTGAGCGTGACGAGCCCGACCGGCGCGCCCGCGTTCCTGCACCGCGAGGAGGACGACGGCTGGCTGGTGCTGCGGATCGGCGACGAGGACGTCGACGACGTCTCCGGCGTGCAGACGTACCGCCTGACCTACCGGGTCGAGGGCCTGGTGAATCCCGCGAACGAGCAGCACTCGGGTGACGAGCTGTACTGGAACGTCATCGGCAAGGGCTGGGAGATCCCGCTGGGCGGCATCACCGCGACCGTCACGGGACCCGCGGACGTCGAGGGCGTCCTGTGCTTCGCCGGCCCCGAGGGCTCGACGGACCCGTGCACCTCGGCGAGCGCGAGCGGCCGGGCCGCGACGTTCACGCAGGACCTGCTGGGCCCGGGGGAGCCGTTCACCACCGTGACCGGGTGGCCCGGTGGCACGTTCGTCGGCGCGGAGCCGATCCTCCGCGAGCGCCCCGACCCGGGCGCGGTGTGGGCGCCCGCCTCGCCGCTCGGCGGTGTCGCGGGGCTCGTCGCCCTGGGTGGGTCCGCTCTCGCGGTGTCCCGGGTGCGCCGGAGCGGGCGGGACCGCGCGTACCTCGGGCTCACGCCCGGGCTGCGGCCCGTGCACGGGCAGGACGTCGGCTCCGGGTACCGCGACAAGCGCGCGCCGATCGCCGTGCAGTTCACGCCGCCGAAGGACGTGCGCCCCGGTGAGCTCGGCACGCTCGTCGACGAGAAGGCCGACCCGGTCGACGTGACCGCGACGCTCATCGACCTCGCGGTGCGCGGCTACCTGCGCATCGAGGAGGTGCCCCGGTCCAACCCGCGCAAGAAGCCGAAGGACTGGACGCTCGTGCAGCTCCGTCGCCCCGACTCGTCGCTGCTCGCGTTCGAGTCGCGGCTGCTGTCGAGCCTGTTCGCGGGCGGTGAGCGGGTCCGGCTCTCCGAGCTCAAGCAGACGTTCGCCGAGTCGATGGCGACGGTGCAGGACGGGCTCTACGAGCAGGTCACGGGTCTGGGCTGGTTCCGGGCGAACCCGAAGACCGTGCGCGGCCAGTGGGCCGCCGCGGGCATCGCGCTGGTGGTGCTCGCCGGTGTCGCGCTCGCGATCGCCGCGGCCGTGGGCGGCGAGGGGTCGGGTGTGCCGTCGGGGCTCGCCCTCGTGCCCCTCGCGCTCGGCGTCGTCGGCGTCGTCGTGCTCGTCTGCTCGCGGCACGCGCCCGCGCGCACCGAGGAGGGCACCGCCGTGCTCGCCCAGGCCCTCGGGTTCCGGACGTACCTGACGACCGCGGAGGCCGAGCAGATCCGGTTCGAGGAGGGGCAGGACGTCTTCTCGAGGTACCTGCCGTACGCGATCGTGTTCGGCGTCGCGGAGCGGTGGGCGCGCGTGTTCGCCGAGCTCGCCGCGCAGGGGCGCGTCATCGACCAGCCGGGCTGGTACGTGGGCTACTACGACCCGCTGCCCGGCGCGTTCTGGGCCGCGGGCTTCGCGTCCTCGATGGACCGGTTCCAGTCCGTGGCGACCGAGTCGCTGTCGACGCCGACGCCGGGCTCGTCCGGCGACTCCGGGTTCTCCGGCGGCGGCTTCTCGGGCGGCGGCGTCGGCGGAGGCGGTGGCGGCGGCTGGTGACCCCGGGCTCGTCGTGAGCGGCTCGTCGTGAGCGGCGCGGGGCGACGTCCTACGGGCGCGGGCCGAGGACGTCCGCGAGGTCGAACCGCACCGGCTCGTCGAGCTGCGCGTACGTGCACGACGACGGGTCTCGGTCCGTGCGCCAGCGGCGGAACTGCGCCGTGTGCCGGAACCGGTCGCCCTCCATGTGGTCGTACGCGACCTCGACGACGAGCTCCGGGCGCAGGGGCACGAAGCTGAGGTCCTTGGTCGCGTTCCACCGGCTCACGGCCCCCGGCAGCCGCTGCCCCGCGTGCGCCTGCTCGTCGGCCCACGCCGCCCACGGGTGGTCCTCGACGCCGTCCCGCAGCGGTGCGAGCTCGTCGACGAGGCTCGCCCGGCGGGCCATCGGGAACGACGCGACGACGCCCACGTGCTGCAGCCGGCCCTCGTCGTTCCACAGCCCCAGCAGCAGGCTCCCGACGACCGGGCCGGACTTGTGCCAGCGGAACCCGGCGACCACGCAGTCCGCCGTGCGCTCGTGCTTGATCTTGAACATCGTGCGCTTGTCCGGCAGGTAGCGGCCGTCGAGCGGCTTGGCGACCACCCCGTCGAGACCCGCGCCCTCGAACTGGGTGAACCAGCGCTGCGCCTCGGCCATGTCCGCCGTCGCGGGCGTGAGGTGCACCCGGCCGCCCGCGCCGGCCAGCGCGTCCGTCAACCGGGAGCGGCGCTCCGCGAACGACGTGCCCATGAGGTCGTCGTCGCCGAGCGCGAGGACGTCGAACGCGACGAAGCTCGCCGGGGTCTGCTCCGCGAGCAGCTTCACGCGCGACGCGGCGGGGTGGATGCGGTTCGTCAGGGAGTCCCAGTCCAGGCGGTCGCCCGCGACGATCACGATCTCCCCGTCGAGCACGCAACGCTCCGGCGTGTGCTCCTTGATCTGCTCCACGAGCTCGGGGAAGTAGCGCGTCATCGGCTTCTCGTTGCGGCTGCCGAGCTCGACCTCGTCGCCGTCGCGGAACACGATCGTCCGGAACCCGTCCCACTTCGGCTCCACGTGCCCGGTCTCGGGGATCTGGCTCACCGACTTCGCGAGCATCGGCGCGACGGGCGGCATCACGGGCAGGCGCATACGGGACATCCTGCACCGGCGGTGTGACACCCGCTCGTCCCTCCGGGTGACGAACCCGTGTCCGGGCGCGGCCGTGTCGGCGGTCGCTGGTAGACATCTGCCCGGTCAAGAGCGTCAGCGCCAAGTCCTCCGACTCGCTGACCGGCAACCGCGCACGTCGCACGGTGCCCTCGGAGGAAGACCCGCCCGCGCCGCCCGGCGCGGGAAGAGACCAGCCCGCCGTCCGCGGCGGGCCTCCCGGAGGGAGTGCCTCATGTCCGTCACCCCGTCCCCGGTGGGCGTCCCCGCCCCCGTGCAGCCCGGACCCTGCGCCCAGGTGCTGTCCGCGAAGGGCGGCATCTTCTGCGCGACCCACGGCCAGCGCCTGCCCTGGACCCCGCCGGACGGCTGCGCGTTCGTCGCGACGCTGCTGTGCCACGTGTGCGGGCGCGACGCCGTGCCGCTGCGTGCCCGGTTCAGCTGGACCTACCTGTGCCCGCGGTGCACACGCATCGAGACGACCCTCGCCGAGCCGTTCGGTGTGCCCGCGCTGACCCCGCACGAGGGTCAGAACTGGACCTGGGCCGCGACGCTGTTCGGCCGGACCTTCCCCGAGCGGGTGCCGCAGCCCGAGCGGACCGTGGGGGAGATCTCCGTCCGGACGGTGTACCCCGCGCTGCCCGACGCCCTCGGACCCCTGATCGAGCACGGGCGGACGGTGTTCCGCGGCCTCGGGCTCGACGTCGACGTCCCGCTCCAGGAGTGGCTCGTGCGGCACCCCGCCTCCGGCCGTGCCAGTGCCCTCGCGTACCAGGAGTACGCGACGGCACGGCACCCGTGGCTCTACCCGCTCGTCGACGACCTCCTCGACACCGGGTACCTGACCCGGGTGGCCGAGGGCTGACCCCGGCGCGGTGGTGGTGTCGTCCCGCCACCACCGCGCCCACTTTCGAACTGTGAGAACCGGTGCCTCGGGCGAGTGTGGTGACACGTGTCACCCTCACGCCCGTGCGTGACCGGCTGTCCGAAACAGGGGTGATCCTGTCGGGCTTCGCCGGGCCGCTCACCACGGCCGCCGCTAGTGTCGCCACCTGCCAGCGACGACGGGGGGAGAGTCATGGTGGAAGGGGACGGCCTGCCTGCGCTCGCGCGCGCGGCCGACACGAGCAGCACAGGGACCGCGGCGGTCGCGGTCGTCGTGGTAGTCCTGCTGATCACGGTCGCGGCGCTCGTCGGCCGACGCCGCGCCGCGCGTCCGCGCACGCCGGCACCGCTGCCGGACGTGGTCCACGCGCTCGCCGAGCGCGGCTACCTCGCGTTCGAGCCGTACGACGACGACGGGACGCCCCAGTGGCTCCTGCACCGCCGCCGGCTCCCGGACCGCACGCTCTCGTCGTGCGAGCACGACTGGTACTTCGCGATCTTCGGCACGCGCCTGGCCAGCAGGGTCGTCTGGTCGGAGGTGCGGCCGCCGGTCTCGGCCGGCTGACCCGCCGCATCACCCGGGGGAGAAGCCCGGTCGTGGGAATGAGGGAGACCGGGCGCGCGTTGGCCAGGTAGTCTGGTCACGTCCTGCCGGTGGCGCGCCGCGGGCCGGACGCGTTGACAACTCAACACGGGGGTGATCGGTTTCGACGGTGATCGTCGAGCCAGGAGAAGCGGGTCGAGGACGCGCGGTTATCTCGTAAACGCTCCGCGCAAACCATAGGTGCCAATTCCAAGAGCACCGACTTCGCCCTCGCCGCCTGAGCGAGCCTCGAAGTCCGTCGGCCTAAGTACGCTCTCGACTTAGTTCCCGGCGTCATCTAGAGAGCCACTGCTGATCCTCATCGTCAGTGTGAGGATCGGGACTTCCAGCTGACTGAGCCCGTCCACCTTCCCGTCCGTGGGAGTGGTGGGGGCCGAGAAAATCCATCACGGACTGCACCCGGAGAAGCCCTGGTTCCACGTCATCGGACGCGGGTTCGATTCCCGCCACCTCCACCACGACGCTATCGCTCGAGTTCGACGAGCGAGCACGAGAGCTGTCACATGGCATGTTCACGAACGGCCCGCCCATACCGGCGGGCCGTTCGTGCGTCCGACGTGCCATGACCTGAGACGCGCGTCCCGCTGGGTGTGCCCGGCGCGAGGATCTTCCGGGCGGGCGCACTAGGGCTTCTGGCCGCCCGGTCCCTTCTTGCCCTTGTCGTCGCCGGCCTTGCCCGGGCGCTCGACCTTGTCGGGCTTCATCGGCTTCTTGGGCTTCTTCGGCTCGGGCGGAGGAGCCGGGCGGGCCGGCTCGGGCTTCGACGGTGCCGTGGCCTTCTTCGTGGCGGCCTTCGTCGTCTGGGGCGCCGACGTCGCTTCCGGGGCCGGTGCCGTCGCCTTCGCCGTGGGGGTGGCCGTGGCCGCCGGACGCTGAACCGCGGCGAGCTGGGCCTCGACCTCGTCGAGGGCCGCGTCGATGGCGCGGTAACGGATCGCCGATACCTCACCCTCCTCCACGCCGGCGTCGAGCAGTGCCCGCGTGGACGCGAGGAGCGTCGAGGCCTCGCGCCAGTCGCCCTCGGCCGCCGCGCGCGTGACGGCCAGCACGGACGCCTGGAGCGTGCGGGCGCGCTCCGCCGCGAGCTCGGTGGTGCTCCCGCAGCCGGACGCGCCGAGCAGCGCGAGCGTGAACCCGAGCGCGGCGACGGCGGTACGCAGGCGCCTCATGGCTGCACGCTCTCCTGCAGCTCGGTCAGGGCCTTGCCGAGACGGCCCTCGACCGCGGGGTACGACGGCGCATCGGCCGGAGGGTCCGCCGACACCCGCTGGGCGACGAGCAGTCCGCCGGCAGCGAGCGCGAGGGCAGTCCCGGCGGCGAGCAGCGCGCGGCGCGGGTGCCGTCGACGACTCCGCTCCGGTGCGGGAGGCGCGGGCACCGCCTCCGTCGGCTGCACCTCGGTGAGCGGTGTCGCGGCGGCCGGGAGCGCGAGCGTGCGGTCCGGCTCGGCGAGCGCCGCGAGAGCCGCCGCGACCTCGTCGGCGCTCGGGCGCTCGTCGGGCACCATGAGCGTCATCCGCGTCAGCAGCGCCGCGAGGTCGGCGTCGATGTCCTCGGGGACGTGCGGTGGGGACACGAGGCGCGCGATCGCGGACTCGGCGGTGGTGCCCGCGAAGGCGGGACGGCCGGTCAGGCACTCGATGAGGACCAGACCGAGCGAGTAGATGTCGCTCGACGGTGCCAGCGCCTCACCCCGCGCTTGTTCCGGGCTGAGGTAGAGCACGGTGCCGAGCGTCTGGCCGGTCATCGTCAGCCGGGTGCCGTCGATCAGCCGCGCGATGCCGAAGTCGGCGAGCTTGACCGCCGGCCCGCCGTCGTCGGCGTCGAGCGCGTCGGGGCCGGTCAGCAGGATGTTGCCCGGCTTGATGTCACGGTGGATCACGTCCTGGGCGTGGACGACCGCGAGCGCCTCGGCGAGGTCGCGGCCCACGCGGGCGGTCTGCGCGCGGTCGAGCGGTGCGCGGCGCAGCCGCTCGGAGAGGGTGGGTCCGCCCACCAGCTCCATGACCAGGTAGTCCTGCTGCCCGCCGTCGGGCTGCTGCTCGGCCCCCGCGTCATACAGCATGACCAGCGCGGGGTGGCTGAGCGCCGCGAGCACGCGCACCTCGGCGCGGTTGCGCATGAGCTGCTCGTCCTCGCCGTGGACGGCGGGGAACACCTTGAGGGCGACGTCGCGCTCGAGGAGGACGTCGTGGGCGCGGTGGACGGTCGCCATGCCGCCGCGGCCGAGCACGCCGTCGAGCCGGTAGCGACCGTCGACGACGGTCGGCTCCGGTTCTTCCGACGAGGGCGCCGTCGGAGGCGAGTCCACGTGTCCCAGCACCCTTTCGACGCTAGGTGCGCTCCGCGCGACCCGCACGCCGGGCAGCCCGATATCCCCCTTTCGGGGGTTGACAAGCAGTCCCGACGAGGAGCATGGGAACCCGGCCCTTCCGCGCCTCGGGTTAGCCTCAGGCCGTGGACGCAGACGCGGAGGCCGACGAGAACGACCTGCTCACGCGGCTCCGGCGGGATCCCGACCTCGAGGCACCGAACCTGCACGCGGTCGACGCGGCCGACCGACTGATCCTCGACGAGGCCGCAGCGGCGCTGGACGCGACGCCCGGGGCAAGCGTCGTCGTCATCGGGGACCACCACGGCGCGCTGACGATCGGCGCGGTCTCGCGTCACCGGCTCTCCGGGGTCCGCACCCACCAGGACCGCCTGCTCGGTGAGCGGGCGCTGCGCGCGAACGCCGACCGACTGGGGGTCGGCGGGTTCACCCAGCTCGCCCTGACCCCGGACCTCGTCGCCGGCGCGCGGCTCCTCCTGCTCCAGCTGCCGCGCTCGCTGGACGCTCTCGACGAGATCGCCGCCCTGGTCGCCGCGCACGCCGACCCCGACGTGCTCGTCGTCGCCGGTGGCCGCGTCAAGCACATGACGACCGCGATGAACGACGTCCTGCGGCGGCACTTCGGCGACGTGCAGGCGCACCTGGCGCGGCAGAAGTCACGCGTCCTCGTCGCGTCCCGGCCGCGTCCCGCCGACGAGCGACCCGCGGCGACCTGGCCGCGGCGCGAGCACCACCCGGACCTGGGCCTGACGGTCTGCGCGCACGGCGGCGCGTTCGCCGGCACGTCGATCGACATCGGGACACGCGCCCTGCTGCGGCACCTCGACGCGATGCCGACCGACGTCACCTCGGCGCTCGACCTCGGCTGCGGGACCGGGGTGCTCGCCGCAGCGCTGGCGCGCGCGAACGACCGCCTCACCGTCACGGCGACCGACGAGTCCGCCGCCGCGGTCGCGTCCGCCCGCGCGACGGTCGCGGCCAACGGCCTGGACGGCAGGGTCCTCGTCGAGCGGGCCGACGGGGCGGACGTCGTGCCCGACGCGAGCGTCGACCTCGTCGTGCTGAACCCGCCGTTCCACGTCGGCGCCGCGGTGCACGCCGGGATCGCCCACGCGCTGTTCGCCGAGGCGGCGCGCGTGCTGCGGCCCGGCGGGGAGCTGTGGGCGGTGTGGAACTCGCACCTGCGGTACCGCTCGACGCTCGAGCGCGTCGTCGGACCGACCCGTCAGGTCGACCGCGACCCGAAGTTCACGGTCACCGCCTCCACCCGCGCGGCACGCTGAGGGCCATCACCCGCGACGGGGCACGCCATCAGGGTCGATCGTCGTTATCGTCGCCGCAGGAGACCGGCAGCGCCGGCGGTCCCGCACACCGAGGAGACGACGATGTCCGACCAGCTCACGTTCGACAACCCCGTCGAGCGGCACAAGCACATCAAGCCGCACGCGTCCTGGCAGCCGGTGCCGGGTCTGGACGCGGAGCTCGACCCGAAGGCGGACCACGGCGAGACGTCCTACCGGGGGACGGGGCGCCTGCCGGGGCGCAAGGCGCTCATCACGGGCGGTGACTCGGGGATCGGCGCGGCCGTGGCGATCGCGTTCGCGCGCGAGGGCGCGGACGTCGCGCTGAGCTACCTCCCGGAGGAGCAGGTCGACGCCGAGGCCATCGCGGAGGTGGTGCGTGCCGAGGGCCGCAAGGCCGTGCTGCTGCCCGGCGACATCCGGGACCGGGAGTTCTGCCGCACGCTCGTCGCGGACGCCGTCGAGGGGCTGGGCGGGCTCGACATCCTCGTGAACAACGCCGCGCACCAGGTGTACCACCCGTCGTTCGACGAGCTCGACGAGGCGGACCTCGACCGCACGATGCAGACCAACGTGTACGCGATGTTCTGGATCACGCGGGACGCTCTGCCGCACCTGCCGCCGGGGTCGACGATCATCAACTCCACGTCGGTGCAGGGCTACAACCCGTCGCCGATGATCATCAACTACGCGTCGACGAAGTTCGCGATCATCGGGTTCACGAAGGCGCTCGCGGCCGACCTCGCGCCGCGCGGGATCCGCGTGAACGCGGTGGCGCCCGGCCCGGTGTGGACGCCGCTGCAGGTGTCCGACGGGCAGCCCGCCAGCAAGCTCGACGGGTTCGGCGAGTCGTCGTGGCTGGGCCGCACGAGCCAGCCCGTCGAGCAGGCACCCGCGTACGTGTTCCTCGCGTCGCCGGAGTCGAGCTTCGTCGTCGGCGAGGTCATCAACGTCAACGGCGGCGCGAACGTCCCCTGACGGGTCGCCGTCCGCGGTCGCCCGCGCTCAGTCGTGGGCGACCGTGTGGCGGGCGAGGGTCCAGACGCGGCCGAGGTTGACGGTCCAGCCGACGCCGAAGACGCGCGGGCCGACGAGCGTGTCGGAGTCCGGCGCCCAGACGCGCTCCTTGAACCGGGCGAGGGTCGGCGGTCGCAGCTCGTACGGCACGAAGCCGAGCTTGCCGTGCCACTCGCGCTCGTCGGCGGGTGTGCGGAGCTCCTTGACGACGGCGGCGGCGACGAGCGCGAGGCCGACGACCCGGACGACGTCGGCGAACCCGCCCTTGCGCTTCTTCTTCGGCATGCGTCCCCCTCAGGTGCGTGTCCTGGCCATCCTCCACCAGCGGGGCCGGTCGCGGGAGGTCAGCGGAGGGTGGAGAGTGCGGCCGCGAGGTCGGTGCGGGTGCGCACGCCGAGCTTCGCGTACACGTTGCGCAGGTGGTACTCGATGGTCTTGGGGGACAGGAACAGCGCGGCGGCGGCCTCGCGGGTGGTGCGCCCGGCGGCGAGGACGCGCGCGACCTGCAGCTCCTGCGGGGTGAGGTGGTCGAGGCCGGTGACGTCGCGGCGGTGGGCGGTCTCGCCAGTGGCGCGCAGCTCGGCGGCGGCCTGCTCGGCCCACGGGGCGGCGCCGAGCGCGTCGAACGTGGCGAGGGCCTCGCGCAGGTGGGGGCGGGCGTCGGTCCGACGACGAGCGCGGCGCAGCCGGGTGCCGGCGGCGAGCCGGGTGCGCGCGGTCTCGAACACGTCGGGCGTGCGGGCGTGGTGCTCGAGGGCGACGGCCAGGTGCTCGTCGAGCTCGTCGTCGGGGCAGGTGAGCACGCGGGCGCGGGCCGCCCGGGCGAGCGACCACGGCTGCCCCTTCGCGGTGGCGCGGTCGGTGAGCCGCGCGGCCAGCGCGGCGGCCTCGTCGGGTCGGTCGAGGCGGACGAGCGCGTCGACCATCTCGGCGGCGGGCCACACGTCGACGTCCTGCAGGCGCAGCGTCGCGACGAGGTCGTCGACCTGCGCGTAGTGGGCGAGCGCGTCCTGCGGGCGGCCCGTGCCGAGGGCGAGGTCGCCGAGCGCGGACAGCGCCCACGCGCGGAAGAAGCCGAGGTGGTGCTCGGCGGTGAGGGCGAGGGTCTCGTCGGCGTGCGCGCGGGCGGCGGCCTCGTCGCCGCGGCGCGCCTCGACCCACGCGAGCCCGGCGAGGCCCGCGGTGACGTCGGTCGCCTGCCCGGCCTCGCGGGCGAGGGCGACGGCCTCGGTGTAGGTGGCCACGGCGTCGGTCCAGCGGTCGGTGGTCGCCTGGTCGCGGGCGAGGAGGAACAGCAGGATCGGCAGCCCGCCCAGGTCGGCGCGGCGACGCAGGTGCGCGACGACGGTGCGGATCACGGAGCGTTCGTCGCCGGCCTCCCGCAGGTACAGGGGGCCGAGGACGAGCCACGGGGCGAGCTGCGGGTCGGCGAGCAGCGCGGGGTCGTCGGCGACGTGCGCCATGGCCGCGCGGAACCGGTCGGGTCCGCCGTGGCCGTTGATGACGCCCGCGACGCCGGTCGCGAACGTGCCGAGCCAGCGTGACCGCGACGAGCGCAGCCGGGGGAGCAGGGACTCGATGCGGGCGGCGGCGTGCGCGGCGGCCTCGATGTCGCCCGCGTACTGCGCGGCGAGCACGCCGTCGGCGAGCAGCGGCACGGTCCGGGTCGAGGTCCGCGACGGACGTCCCGGCGGCGACGAGCACGTCCCGGGCCCGCGCACTGGACCCGGTCCGGGCGGCGACCGTGCCCTCGAGCGCGGCGACGCGCAGGCGCAGGTCGGGCGGTCGCGGCAGCGGCTCGGTGCGGCGCAGCAGGTCG
>Ga0207868_1000234_pt1 | contig 69775 bp, 75 predicted proteins | sample Passage237B_FD_187370 | JGI IMG/M metagenome (GOLD analysis project Ga0207868, IMG submission 187370) | Cellulose adapted compost microbial communities from Newby Island Compost Facility, Milpitas, CA, USA - Passage2 37B (SPAdes) (version 3) ...
TCACCGCAACCGTCCGCGCCTGAGCGTTCCGCCCCGGCCGAGGCACCGCCCGACGCAACGCCGCCGGAGCCGCGCCCGACCACGCCCGCCCCGGCGCCGGCGCGTCCCGATGTGTCGTCGGAGCGGCCGGGCGTGCCGCCGGCCCTGCCGCCTGCGCCCGCAGAGAAGAGTGGCGAGCCGATCAGGAAATAGCGGCTGGTGCGGCCCTGACTTCCGCGACGGGCGCGAGGCGCTCCATCTCGGCATCCGCCTTGGCCTCCGCGGCCTTGCTCGCCGCAGGGCAAGCGCGTTTTACAGAAAAATTGCCCTGCCGCGCCGGGGTTGCTTGCAAATCGCACCGTACCCCGCCATGAGAAGGCATCCGGAGGGATGGCCGAGTGGCTTAAGGCGCACGCTTGGAAAGCGTGTGTGCGGGAAACCGTACCGTGGGTTCGAATCCCACTCCCTCCGCCATTACTACCCTGTCGAACGTTCTCCGCGCGCGGATGCGGGGCTGAAACGCCAAGGAACCGCGCGGTTCGGGCGCAGACCTGTGGACTGTGACGTCGGCACACTCGGCTCCGAGCGTGCTCTCTCCGCCCTTTTTCTCTCGACCTCTGGACTGAACCGACGCCAGTACGGAATTCTATGTCATTGAAACAGAATGTTAAAATGCCTCCACCCCGTTGCGACGGTTGACATCCCTTGCCGTAAGCGCTCGGCGCCGAAATCCCACATCAAGTTTGATTATCGCGCCAAGTCGGCGCGATACGCCACGCCCACAAGCTTGGCAGGATCGTTGTCCCGCACGCGCAATCCCCCTCGAACAGGTCAGTGCTACCCAACCCAGGACCAGAGCTCTTCCGCTAAGCGACCTCGACGTAACCGATCAACTCGGCGGAGTAGCTGCCATCACCATTCGCGGCACCTTTGTGTTTGAGCTCGCGCTGCAATGTCGGTTCGACGGCCGTCGCGAAAAGGACAAGGCGCTCATCAGGGGATAGTTTCGGCTGAGCCGACTGCGCACGCAGGAATTGGTCGGCTTGCCGCTCGACAACGGGAACGCGGGTGCCGTCCTTGTTCACAGCTATGGGCTGAACGGCAATGCGCCGTTCGCCGTTTCCGGCCGACATTTCAACCATCCACAGGGATAGCAGCGTAACCCCGCTTCCATCCCCTTGCGCTGTGGCGCCGAGGCTCTCTGGCGCGACGGTGCGCCACCGTCCGAGTTCTTCCTGAACAACGGGATGGTCCAGCCCCATCAGATCGACGGTATCGCTCGAAGTAGCGGTGTCGCGGTTGAGCGTGAACCGCTTCTTCTGCCCGCCATCGGCGCCGACAAGCTCGTAGGTCTCATCGTTCACCTTGACGAGTCTTTGGTTCCGGTCGCTCACAGCTGCAGACAGGAAGCCGATCAACCTGTCCATGCTGGACGAGATGTCGGAGAATGGCTTGTAGTCATCGAGGCTGAAGCCGTCCAAATCCTGGAACAGGTCAAAGACTACCTCACGCGCTTCGCGGGCGTTGGACAGCGCAGCTTCCAGCTCTACTGCGGTTCGCTTCAACTCGGGGTCGGAGAGGGCTTCCTGATAGAGACGGTCGTAGTTAAGCCGCTCGGAGAGCTGCCCCAGAATCTGCGAGCGAAGATCCTCCGCCACATTGCCCTGGTCATCGACCTTGCCGAGAGTACGAGCAATCTCTGTGAGCTTGTCATCGAGGAGCAGGTAGATGCGGCCCTCAATAGTGTCCGACAGGACCAGGTTATAGACTTGCGCCGTGTGCGCTTGGCCATAGCGGTGGATGCGCCCAATTCGCTGTTCCATGTCCATCGGATTCCAGGGCAGGTCGAAATTGAATAATATCCTTGCGAACTGGAGATTGATGCCCTCGCGGCCGGCCGCAGTGCAGACCAGCACACACGGCCCGTCTTTCAATTTGAAACGCCGCTCCGCTGCGACCTTGGCTCCGTGGTCGCCGCCGCGCAGGACCACAACGCCCTGACCCGGATAGACCTGTTCGATCTCGCGCGCGAGCAAATCTACGGTACCGAGATAGGTCGCGAAGATGACGATCTTCTCGTTCGGGTTCTGCCGCCACAGCGTACCCAGGCCATCGAGCAGCTTCTGGATTTTGGTTTCCCGGTGTTCCGGGAAAACCGACAGCAAATCTGCAATCCGCAGCCGTTCCTCCGGCAGGTGGAGGTCCACGGCAGCCGAAGCCGCATCTTCCATATGCGACGAGGCAAACTCGCTGCCGTAGGGGTCAGAGGCCAGTTCGAGAGCTTCTTCGTCCAGCTTCTTGGCCAACCGGTACTTGAGATCCGCCATGACGCGATCGACCTCAGTTCGCCCAATAGGGTCACGACCGAGGCCCCATTCGGCATGGATCAGCTCACGCGCTTCGTCATAGAGGCGCTCGCGTCCTTCGATGTCGAGGTCGCGGTCGCGCAGCAGGGCTTCATGCAGAGTGAGCATGAGCATCCGCCGCTTCAGTGTCCGGCGCACCGCGGCGAAGCTCGACGCTGCAATCTTCTGGAAGATGGCCATTAGGAAGCCGAGCGCACGGCCCTGGTTGCCCTGCCGCTTGGCCAAGTCAAAGCCGTCTTCAAGGTACTCCCGGAGCTTCTCATAGAAGCGCCGTTCCTCGTCACGCATGAGGAAAGATTCAGTATGCACCCAGCGGCGCGCGAAGAGCGGATCGCCGTCAGGGCGGCAAGCGTCTGCCTTGGTGCGGCGGAACATCACGGTGTTCAGGCGGTGCCGGTTCTCGACCATCTCTTCTGGGCTGCCGAAGAGAGTCGGATTGAGTAACTGGACGAGCATCCAGAACTGGAAATGATTGCCCTGGTGCGGCGTTGCCGACAGCAGGATGAGATCGCGCGTGTGTCCCTTAAGAGCTTCGGCGAGCTTGTAGTTTTCAGTCTTTCGCACCTTACCGCCGGTGCGGTAGGCGGTCAGGTGGTGGGCTTCGTCGAACACCACGAGGTCCCAGCGCGGCGCTTCGAGCAGCCGCTTAATACGCGCGGGCCGCTTCAGCGTGTCGATGCTGGCGATGAGCCGGTCATGCTTGGCAAAGGCATTGGTCTTGCGATCGGTGATGTCGCCTTCCGAGCCGAACACCTCGAAATCAAGATTGAAGACCTCGTTCAGCTCCCGGTGCCAGTTGTTCACGAGACCCGCCGGGACGACCATCAGCGCGCGGTCTAACTCGCCACGGCTCGCAAGCTCCCGAAGGATGAGCGCGGTCTCAATCGTCTTGCCAAGGCCGACCTCGTCCGCGATCAGGAACCGGCGCGGTGATGCGGTTGCAATGCGGTGTGTCAGCACGACCTGGTGCGGCAGCAGGTCAATCCGTGCCGACGTAAGCGCCGAGGCGCTTTCCATCACCGGCAGAGCATGGGCCTCGTAAGAGAGCCAGACCGTCCGCAGGCGTTCAGGCGTGCCTTCGACCGAGCGCAGGATACGCTCCGTCCTGGAAAGCTCGCGCTGGACGTTGGCCAACGGAACACGCCGCTCGCCGATGCTGAAGAAGGCACGCAGGTAGCCCTCGTGCGGCACATCCAGCACTACGCCTGTACCGAACTCGGGGTGCGTAATCCGTTCGCCAGGAGAGAGGGTCACACCGGCCATCAATCTGCCTCAGGTAATCCGCAGATGGAACAAGCCGACCGGCTTGCCCCCTTCGGCCATGACAATTTCCTGCGGGTATTCGCGGGCCTCGCCCCAGAGAATCCGGCCGAACTCAATCTGCTGGTCCGCATGGGGAGCGGAGCAACGCCAGCGAACGGCATCGGTCGCCATTTCCGTGTGGAAGCGGCGCTCGCCCTTCGGGAGCCAGAAGATCAGCGCGGCCTCACCGGAGTACTCGTCCTGGAACGAGAGGATCGCGGATTTCAGCTCATTGCCCAGCCAGTTGTCCGCATCGGCCGGTGCCAAGAGGTCAAGGCAGGCATCGAGCCCGGCTACAACCAGCGTGTTTCCGCCATTGCTTGGCAAATCGTCGGGCCACCCCTTGGCGGCGCGCATAAGCTGGCGCAGACTGAACACTTCCGACGGCCTGGTTACGGCAGACAGGGCTTCGTCGTCCCAAACCCAGCTGACGCCGCGCCGCTGCCAAACGCTGTCGAGCAACTGCTTCATGCTCAGTCCTCCAGAAACAGCGACATCTGGGCCACTTCCGCTTTATGCGTCGCAGCCCAATTGTTGTAGATCGTCAGAGCCCTGGAAGCCGCGTTTCGCATCTGCTGCGTATGACCACGGCGGCCAAGCCATTCCAGCAAACCCTTCAGTGCGGGATGCGGCTTGAAGTTCTCGTTCTTCAAGGTGTCGGCCGCGTTGATCCCGCTGCCGTCATAGCAGGCGCCCATCAGGACGAAGGTCTGGTCCAGGTCCGCGGTAAGGCGACGGCGATGCCGCCCCTGCCAGTCTCGCGCGATGTCCAACGGGTCGTTGAGGTAGAAGACCTTCCGCTCTTCGCGCGCCCAGCCCCGGTTGACGAACTCGTCGGGCGCGATACCCGAGCCGCGCAGCATCTTCTGCATCTGGTCGCGGGCCAGCTCGGTCTTGCCGTCGAAGATGCGCAGGAACTGACGGGTGATCGGTTCTGCGGTTACCGGCGGCGGCTCGGAAGCCTTGTTGGCGTCTTCATCGATCAACTGGTTGATGCCGACGAGCGCGTCCTTGACCGAAATCGGCCGACCTTCATCGACAAAGACCTTACCGTAGTGCTGCGAGAAATACTCGAGCGCCTTTCCGCGCCGGATGACCTGAATGTCAGCTTCAGGCAGGCCACGACGGGCGTGGTTTTCAAGGAGGCCCTGAAGCTGGCGGACATCAGCCAGAACTTCGCGGCGCATCCGGGCCCAGCTGACCGCCTTCGGCTCGTGGATACGTTTTCGACAGACATGCACGATGTCGTACTCAATGGTCTTTGAGCCGAACTCGCCTTCGCCTTTGGTCTCATCCGAGCGGATGGGATAGGTCGCTTCGAGGTAGAAGCCGGCATCAAAGAGTGACTCCAGCACCGAAACCCAAGGCGCGTCCTCGCTATGGTGGAATGTGAATGCCAGGACGCCACCGGGCTTGAGCACACGGTGGGCCTCCTTCCAACACGCTGTCAGCAAACGCTGATAGAACCCGTCTGGGTCCTCCGGCTCACGCGCCTTGTTAGACACCGCTTCCATGGATTTTGGCGTGTGGTCGGACCCGAAGAGATCCGGATATTTGGACTTCAGCACAAGCCTCATCCAAACGTAGAAGAAGTCTGCAAGCTCCGAATAATGGAGAAGCCCACCAAAAGGAGGATCTGTAATTACCATGTCTATTGAAGAGGCGCTGTAATGGCTGAGTTCGGTGGATGAGCCAGCCGCAATGAATTGGCCGTTCTTTAGCGGATCACCAGGAAAGACCTTTTCGCTCTTTCCGGTGACATTGGCTGCCAGCTCAGGAAATGACTGCGACAGCATTTCAAGGCTAACGGCCTCCCATGGATGACACGCCCAATCCTTTCCTTCCACGATGCCTTCGGAGGACGAATTCCAATTTCCACGCCCAAGATTTGAGAAAACGCAATTCTCGATGATCGTCGCTTTAGGGTGATAGTTATTGTTTGAAAAATGCGGCTCTGGCGTGTCACGTTGTGGATTCCAGAAGCAAAACATATTCTGGTTTCGAACGTATTGCTGGAAGGCGCCTAAAACATACTCGCGCGCAGCCCAGCTATAGTCGCCAGTTTCGACAATAGATTTCAGGATCTGGGACAGCACGAGGAGCTGACGCGGATTGAACATGGTCCACCAATGCGTGAACCCATAGTTCGTGCGAATATCGCTGTTCGCGATGGCGGTCATGAAGCCATACGGAACTTCTGAACGGGGCCAGTATTCCGCAAGATCGCCGTCCTTGCGCTGCTCCCATTCCTCGATCGCGGCGCTGTATTGGTCCGCCAACCGCCCGTCGAACGGCGCAAAGAACCGGCCGCGATAGGGCATACCCGCATCACCGCGCTTGGGCGCAAGCCCCTGAATCGCGTAGCCCGCGACCTGTCCGCCCTTCTTGGAGTCGCGCGTCGCGTTCATCACGTCTTGCTGCGATCCGCAGGAGGCGCAGGTGAAGGTCGACCGCTTCGGAACCGTGCCGCCCTCCTTTCCGGTCGGGAAGGTCACCTTGGTCTCTGGGCAGGTGACGGTCTCGGGAAGCTTTCCGCGCACCTCGAGAAGGCGAATGTGGCGTGCCCGCTCGGTGTTCCAGGTACACGTCGACGCCGCATCATCTTGCGGCGCGCCGCCGAAAGCGGTTCCATCCGGCGCGGTCTTCGGGCTGCCCGCCAGCCACTCAGGATGAACCAGGAGCGAGAGCTCGACCTTCTTATTCTTGCCCTTGTCCAGCTTCACCATATCGGTGTGACCGCAATGCGGGCAGATCACACGCCCCTTCGGGTCGAGGATCGAGTAGGGCTTCTCGTCCGGCGCGACATAGATCGGCACGTCCGGCGCCATGCGCGCTTCGGCATCTTCAATGTCGAAACGCTCGCTGCACGACCGACACTTGTGCGGCCAATGCTTCACCGTCATCGTCTTCACCGCCATGACCGGATTGGTCATGATCGGCGTGCGGTGGCCGCAGCCCGTCACCTGGCAGGGGCCGTGCTTGGCCCAGAAGGTGTAGATGATCTCGGGCCCTTCGTAGCTGTAGTCCTTCCGCTCCTCCGGCTTGAGGGACAGCGGATCGAAATCCCCCCCCATCACCCGGCCCGTGGGCTTGTGCGTCCAGGTACCCTTCTCGCCGTTCGGGCCATCGCAATAATAGAAGGGCATGATCTGAGGTTTCACCTCGGCCTCGATGTCGGCCAACAGGCGTTTCACCTCGTCTAGATCGACATCCGCCAGTTCCTGCTTCACCACGAACCAGGCCACCGGGTTAAGGTCGTTCCCCGACATCTGCATGCCGAGGCGCGATCCCTCGACGAGCGTTGTACCGCCCCCCATGAAGATGTCTGCGACCTTCAGGTGCTTGAAGGCACCCTTCTTCTGGTGGTTGGCGTAATAATTGTCCCAGACCAGCTTGGCCGCGAGGGACGGATCCTCGGGCGCCTTCGTCGCGGCCGCAATCAGCATGGAGCGGAACACGCTCGACCGGCGACGCGCCCACCATTTCGACATCTGATAAATCGGCTTTCCGGCGTTGCCTTCGATCACCGCCACCTGGTTGACCGGAAGGATCGGGAAATCCACCTCAAGGCAGGTCTTGGGGCGGTTCGGGTCGTTGAAATCGACCGTTTCCAATGCGACGGGCTTACCGGCACCAACCGCGCGCGCGACCTCTTGGGCGATCATTTCCTTCTTGGTGGCCATACGCACGATTTCCTTATTTCGTAATTTCGATAAAGGGGCAGAGCATTTCGAGGAGCGACAAGCCGCCGTGTGCCAGCGTGGGGTAACCACCCTGGCTCTTCCATTTCCAACGGCCGACGGCGAGGAGGTGCTTGCCGTGCGGGCTATCTATCGAAAGCGCGACTGGCGGGACAAAGGGGCCGGGATCGTGGTCCCCGGGCAGCAGCCGCCCACTCTTCAGCGCACCCTTGAGGAAGGTGGCCTGCTCGTCCGCCGCATCAAAGAACAGGCCAGTGGCGGCATAGCCATGATCGGATGTGATGACCAGCCGACGGCCTGTGGCCAGACGCTCGACGAAGCTCCAGAAGTCATCGCTCGTCAGCTGAGCGGCTACATCACGGGTGAGAGCATCGAGCCCCTGACCGGCTCCCGAGCCATCGTGGAGCTTGGCATCCGGCCAGTGGTGCCAGAAGATCCAGCTCGGTGTTGCGTCGATGAGGCTGGCGCAATCCGCCCAAGGCAGGTGGATGCATTCTGTCTTGCAGGGCGTAAGACGGTGCGAGGACCCGCCACCGTTATTCTGGAGCTGACTCCGGCTGTTGAAACCGAGCGCGCGCGCGAAGGCATTCGTCTCGCTCGGTATCTCTGCACCGTAGGCGGTTGCGCTGTGAAGGGCGAAACCACGCGCCTTTGCACCTTCGATAAGCCAGGGAAGCTCACGGAGGCTGAGGCCATCAAGAACCAGAATAGCCTTGGCGCTATAGGGCTCCGTCCACCAACGGGCGAGGCGGTCGGAATTCCGCTCAACGGCGCTTCCGAACTCTTCCCACAAATCCCACGCGCTCGACGACAGGAAGTGATCCAGAGTTCCCACGGCGCGGTCGCGTTTCGTGGCCTCGCCGGGGGCGCTGCCCGGCAACAGGGGTGATGAACAGATCGCGACGGTACTTTCAACGATTGTGCGCCAGGCATCCGTCGGCGTTGCGGTCGTCAGCTGAAGGAGCTGCTCACTTCCAAGCGCCATCAGATGTCCTCCTTATCGAGCGACAGCTCAAAGGTCATACCGTCGGGTAGCTTCTTGAGCAGTTCTCTAAGTTGGGCACCGGTGGCTGACGAGACCTTGATCGTCACCTCCTTGACTGGCGTTGCTGGGCCAATGCCCCAACCTTCGAGTTTGCCGATGAGATTGAGAGGCGAGGTCGCCGGATTTGATAATGTCGTCCGAGGCCCGCTTCCGGTGTCGCCACCAAAGATGCCACCACCTGGCTGCCCTGGTGGTGGTGCCGGGTTTGCCGGCGCGTCACTGCCAATGCCAGGCGCCGGTGGCGTGGGGGAACCGCCCCCGCCGAAGAGTCCACCAGATCCGAATGTGCCCGGAGCCGGGGCCGCTGGCGTTGCACCGCCAGTGGAGGGGACAGCCGAAGGCGGAAGCAGGAACACTTCGTCCAGCTGCCTCCCTGTAAAGGCTAGCTTTGGCCGCAACCGCTTCCAAGCCGTGTCCTCATCCTCTCCGGCCTGCGCCTGGAGATACTCCAACCCACGAAGATTGATGGCCACCTTGCCGCGCGCGCAAAGGCGTACAATCCGCTCTTTCATAGCGGTTTCGCCCAGCCACGGGATGCAATCCTGTCCCGCAGGGCGGGGCTCCTGAAGCTCGCGCAGCAGCTTACCGACGGAAGCATTGTCGGCGGCGGCTTCCTCTACCAGGTCCCCAAAATCCTCGGGCACGAACAGATCGTTGACCAACGCGTGCTCAATTGCTTCTGGGATTTTCGCGCCCTGTTCCTTCAGGGCTTCGACATGAAACACGCATTTCGTGGGGTCGGAAAAGTTCCATCGGTGCAACACGGCGAACCTGTCGAACCGCTTTTTCAGGATGTCCCGCAGTTCGTTTTGGTACTTGGTCTGGAGCCTCCGATACTCGGCACTCTGCGCCCCCCATTCTCGCGCCTTCATTTCGGCGCGTGCCAGGATCAGCAGGTCTCGGTCATAGAAGGCGTTTGACGTTCCCGCGCGCGGCAATAGGAAGCGAACCGTGTTGCGGCGCTTTTGAAGATGGTCCTTCAGCCATTTGCCAAGCCGCTCGTTCAAGCGATCCGGTTCTTCCGGCAGAACGAGGATGGGCAGGCGGTCATCCCACCGTTCCGGTTGCTCGCTCTCATCTAGCCCGGTCCACGGCTCGTTCAGCCAAGAACGCGGTAGCGCGATGACACGGAATGTCTTGGCGACCTCTTCGGAGCCGCCAATCACATAGCGGACCTCCTTCGCGAGTTGCGCAAGATCGGAGCCGTCGGTGAAGAGTTTATCATTCCGTGCCGAGGCCATCACTTTGGCCTGCGGGTTCTCTTCCTCTCTGAAGACGAGCCGCGCACCGTCCTGGTGAATGTTGAAACTGTTTTCGATGATGGTCGCCAACTCTACCTGAAAGGCATTGTCGTCGACGACCTTGTCCTGCGTGACATCCAATTGAAGCACTGCGGGCTCCGCTCCCGCCAGGTTGCCGACGGCAATCGAACGGAGCCACAACGCTCCCATGATTTCCTGCAAATGAGGGACCTTGGTGGCATGGTCAGGAATGGCCTCAATGACGGAGGTCACGTTCCGAAGCGCCTTTTCCCGCAGCGTTCGGTGCTGCTGGTTCGCCACCGAGTCCAGCAGCGCGCCAATTCCCGACGCCTCGTCGTCGAGCCGAAAATCAGCCGAAGTCAGAATGCACGCATCCTCGCCACGGCTCTTGAAGAGGTTTGCAAGAATGCGGATCAGGTCGCGCGTCTCTTGCGCGTCGGTAGCGATGAGCACTTGATCTTCGAGCAGCTGAAGCAGGTGCGGGGCAAAAGGCCATGCCTCGCTAAACTCTCGCCGCTTGCGGTCCTGTTCCGCTGCAGGCGTGCCCACAAGGCGGAAGTATTCCGACACATGCTGCGCAAGTACGCTGTCAATTGAAGATAAGGCAATCTGGAGCCTATTCTCGAACAGGCGATGCAGCAGCATGCGCCGCCTGTCGTTCTGGATACGCTCCGGATTTCCACCCGCCTTGAAGTCTATCTGAATAGGATTGACGCGGTGAATTTGCTGGTAGGCATCTGTGTCGCCGTTGCGTACAGAAACCACCAGCACGAGTAGGTCGGGGTGTTCCTTGGCGATCTCGGACAGTATCTGAATGAAATTGAAGGCCCAGTGCTTCCAAGGATACTGCTTGGTGTTCGTCAAGCCGTCATACCAAGTCTGGAATTCGTCCAGTAGCAGCATGGTCGGGGTGTGGCGCAGCAGTTCAAGGATGAGCTGATCCGACGGGATGTCGGTTTTAGCCGCGCCCATGCCCTCCCACTTGCCTTTGATGTAGGTGCCATGAGGATGATGCTCGAAAAGCAAATCCCATAGAAACTTGTACCGTTGGCGATGAAGGCTTTCGCCGATGACCAGCATTCCGTTCCGAAGCGGGATGCCTCCGATATGCGGGTCGCCAAGCGTGCTTGACCAATTCTTCAACCATGCGCCGGTCGAAGCGGGATCGTGGACGGCATGAAACAGCGCCGCCATCAAATGCGACTTACCAAGGCCACGCTCGCCTATCACCACAACAGGGCGGCCTTGGTTCGGGCCCACCGCCTCAATGCCTTTCAACAGGTCATGTGTCGGGTAGGTGATCTCAAGAAAATCTTGGGCAGATACCTGCGTTGCGCCGGTGTTCGCTTCGTTCGAAAGCTCGATTGCCGTTCCTTTTAGGCGGCTACCCTTGAATTCCTGCCTTAGTTTCAGGCCAAGCATCAGAATCCCCCCTCAGCATTTTGCGATTTGACCTGCGCGCCCGCTGGTTCCATCAGAAGAACAATCTGTTGATCTTGCGGTCTCCGCGCAGCAGGGTCTGTGTCGAGCCCCAGCCGCTTTAGCGCGTAATAGAGAAGCGCCTTCCGGACGCGGATCTTGGCCTTCCCGCCACGCATCCCATAATCCAGGGCAATCACTTTCTTCTGAGTCTCTGAGAGATCGGGATGCGGTCCGAACTCAAGCACAACTTCATCATTCCAATCTTGATCCGCCTCTGATCCGATCTCGCTTGGCTGGGTGCCGCGAGTCTCGATAATCCGCGAGAGCAGGAAGTCCTTGAAGCTTCGGTCGCTAAGGCAGAACGCCCGGGTATGCCAGCGGAACCCGTCGAAGCCGATTGCGTGTGGAGCGATCCAGCGCCAGCGAGGCTCAGGCAGGGAGAGCGACTGGTACTTCACCTCGAGCGCTTCGGACCGGCGAATCGCGGCGACCACTGCGCGCAGAGTTTTGGCATTGACGCCCCGCACGGGTGTCGGCGCCGCATCGTAGGTGGGAAACTGGCCGATCCATGCATCGGCGCGATCCAGGATTCCGTCGGCGACAGATTTAAGCTGCGCGAGATAGCGGCTCGCGTCGGGTTTCAGGAACTGTGGAGCGAACTCTGCACCGCGAACATAGGCACGAGCGCTCTTGTCGTAGTGCATGTTCTGCGGCGCCATTCCGATATAGCGGTTCAGGTCGGTGGACGCCTGGTTCACCGAAACACCGAACGCCTCCATCAGATCGCCCCGGTTCACATGCCCCTCCCAAAACAGCCGGAACTCGATGAATTCGAGCCGTTGCTCAACCCCCCATCGCAGATCGGCTTTCGCTGTCGCCACCCTGGACTCCCAATACCATGATCCGTCCGTTAACTAGGCATGCCTAGTTACTGGGCTCTTCAGTCACGCTAGTGCAGAGATAATCGCTGGGCAATAGAAACTTGACGGGCGCGCGGTTTCCGAGCCGGCAATCGACGTCAGAGGCCCAGCGCAGCTCGCTGTGCCGCCCACTCCAGCGGCATGGGCTTCAACAGGGCGTCTATCTGAATGGCGGCCGGCTGCCTTCCGTCGAGAATCGCCTCGACGATGTCCGGGGCCAGCAGGGTCAGGCGCAGGACCCGGCACAGGTAGGACTGGTTGATCTTCTCCGCTTCGGCCAGCTCGGTCACAGAGGCGAATCGGCCGCTCTCCATGAGGCGCTTCCAGCGGTGTGCCCGGGCGATTGCCTTGACCATGGTGTTGTCGATGCGCGGGCGGGGCTGGCCCCAACATGCCCCGTCGGGCATCACCACCTGCTTGCGCCCGCCGCGCTTCCGGACGGTCAGGGGAACACGGACTATCAGCGTGCGCCCGTCATCGGTTGTGGCGTCATCGGCTCTCATGCTGCCCTCCGCGGATCGTCGGCCATGCCACCAAGCTCATGAACCAGACGAGCCAGCCCATCGACGCGGAGGCGGATGTCGACGCCTCCCTCTCCGACATCGACGCGCTCGACAAGGAGCTGGACGACGCGCGCCTGCTCGGCCGGGAACAGCTCGTCCCACAGCGGATCCAGCCCTTCCAGAGCTTCCCTGACTTCAGCCTCGGACAGACCATCGATCTCGCGCCGCGCCGATCGCCATGTGCCGACGATCACCTCCGGTGCGCGAAGAAGGCCGCGCAGCTGGTCGACCACCGCGCCCTCGATCTCGGCGGCGGGCACGCGCCCCACCGGGCAGGCATCGGCGCCGCGCTTCAGCACGCTCTGGCTGACATAGTAGCGGTAGAGCTTGTCACCGCGCCGCGTGTGTGTCGGCGTCATGGCGCAGCCGGTCGGCCCGAAGATGAGGCCCTTGAGCAATGCGGGTGTCGCGGCCCGTGTCCGGCCGGCGCGGACCCTCGGGCTCTCGCGCAGGATTCCATGCACCTTGTCCCACAAGGCGCGCGTGATGATGGCTTCGTGCTCGCCGGGATAGGCCGTGCCCTTGTGCACGGCGTCACCGATATAAACCCGGTTGTTGATCAGCTTGTAGAGGAAGCCCTTGTCGACGAGCCGGCCGCGCCGCGTCCGTACGCCTTCGGCGGCGAGCGCCCGGGCCAACGCCGTCGCCGAGCCGACTTCGACGAAGCGCTCGAAGATCATCCGGACCGTCGCGGCCTCGGCATCATTGATCACCAGTTTGCGGTCCCGGACCTCGTAGCCGAGCGGCACGAACCCGCCCATCCACATGCCGCGTTTGCGCGAGGCGGCGATCTTGTCGCGGATGCGCTCGCCGATCACCTCCCGCTCGAACTGGGCGAAGCTGAGCAGGATGTTGAGCGTAAGCCGCCCCATGGACGTCGTGGTGTTGAAGCACTGGGTCACGCTGACGAAGGTGACCCCGCCGCGATCGAACACCTCGACCAGCTTGGCGAAATCCATGAGCGACCGGCTGAGCCGGTCGATCTTGTAGACGACGACCACGTCGATCCGGCCGTCCTCAATGTCGGCGAGCAGGCGCTTCAGCGCCGGCCGGTCGAGCGTCCCGCCCGAGAAGCCGCCGTCATCATAGGACTCAGGATAGAGCACCCAGCCTTCGGCCTTCTGGCTGGCGATATAGGCCTCACAAGCCTCGCGCTGGGCGTCGAGGCTGTTGAATTCCATCTCCAGCCCTTCTTCCGTCGACTTGCGCGTATAGACCGCGCAGCGCAGCTTGCGAATGGGTTTGGCGGATGCGGGTGATTTCGTCATGCTTGGCCTCGCCGGTTCTTGAGGCCGAAGAAGACCCAACCGTTCCAGCGCGTGCCGGTGATGGCGCGCGCGATGGCGGAGAGCGAGCGGTAGGGCCGCCCCTGCCATTCATAACCGTCGTTCAGCACCGTGACGGTGTGCTCGGCGCCCTGCCATTCGCGGATCAGCCGCGTGCCGGCGATCGGCTTGTCGTCAGCGCGGATCCGGCGCAGCACGATGTTGCCTCCGTCGAGCTGCTCGCCCAGAGCTTCGAGGCGTTCGACGGTCGCCGGTTTCAAACCGCCATAAGCCAATTCCTGGATCCGATAGGCGAGCCGGCTTTCGAGGAAGCGCCGATTGTAAGGCGGCGCCTCCGTGTCGAAGAGTTCGCGCCACTGCTTCTTGAGGTCGGGCGTCGGCGTGGTCTTCAGCGCGGCCAGCCGGGACAGGATGTTTTCTGTCATGGTCATGCGTCTCCTTTGCAAATTGGAGTCCCATGACCGCTCCGGTCGGGCGGGAAGTGAAGGCAACTTTCTCCGCGGTCGCCAGATACTTGCCTTGACTGGCGTGCCTTGAGCCGAACCAGCCCGCGCGCAAGAATCCTGCAGACCTCACCGATTCGCTCGTCCGGCGTCATATGCCCGGGGTGGATCGGGTTCGGCATGTCCATCGCAGAGATCACCTAAGGGATTGGATTCCCTTGGCCTCTACTCACGGTGCAGACGATCCGTCCCAAGGCGATGGCTTTTGAATCGACTCCGCTAGGCATTTGCGATAAGAACGTAAGATGAACAAATGTGAGGCAATTATGGGCGGCTGAGATGGCTAAGAACCTGAAGAAGTTCGTCAATCCCAAGTTCACGCGTACCGTCGATCTCGGCTTGCTCAGCCGCCTGTTCGAACGCCACCGCGATGTGCTGAACGGGTTGGACCTTGGGATCTTCAGGGATGAGGCGGCGCAGGACGATGCTCGCAGCGCCGTTCAGGATTTCTTCGCGGGGCCGGAGGAGAACTATCCGGAGGGGCTCGTCGCCGACCTGCATCGCATCGCGGAGCTCGGCAACGCGGCGGGTCTCGACATCATTCTTCAGCAGGCCGCGCGCCTCGGGATACGCCTGACACCCGAAGCGAATGGTGACGAGCCGGAGACTCACCAGGATCCCAAGCACGTGGCCCTGTGCGTCTTCCTCGACCATCCCGACGTGTTCGACGCCGCGTCGGACATGATGGCGCTCATGGCGCGCACGTCGCTCGCCGAGTTTGTGGGCCGCGACGAAGGCGTTGAGGCGATCATGGATGATCGCGCAAAGGCTGAGTTTGAAACGGCCGCCGCCGCGATGTTCGAACAGGATCTCCGCAGCAACTATTGCCGCGCCGGCTGGTATGACGATGCTGACGAGCTCGTTCTGGTGATCGAACATGGCTCGCCGATCACCACGACCGATGTCGTGCAAAAGGACCAGAAGCGCGTGATCAGCTTCCGCGCTGCCGAACACGCGGTGCTGTCCTACAACTCCACGACGGGCCTGTTGAAGATCGGCGGCGTCGCCAAGGCGCGTCGCGGCGACCTCGCGGAACTGTTCGCCGACAAGGTCCTGGGCAAGCCCGAATTCTTCGCCGGCGACGACGCCCAGAATCTCTACACGCTCGACCCGGTACAGCACGCGGGCTTAAACTTCGCGTTCAACCATGACTTTGATCCGGGCATCCAGCTGGTCCAGATCACCGAGGTCCAGGTTGACCGCGTCGGCGCCGATCCGAAGACCGGCGAGACACGAACCTTCTACTCCTATGTTGCGCGCGACGGACGCGACAATGCCTTGGTTAGGTTGGGCGAGATGGTGCGGGGCACTCGTCTCGGGTCGGATTGGCGCCTCAACTACATCGTCATCCGCGTTCATTTCGCGACCGGCGGCAAGTCGGCGAAGAAGGTGACCGTCAAGCTGAAGCCGCCGGCCCACGCCATGTTCAAGCGTCAGCAGTTCGAAGGTCGGATCATGACGCTCCTTCGTCGCAACGGACTGCTCAATGACCGAGACGCTGCCCAGGCTGCTGTTGCGGCTGAGTGAGGCGGGCGATCCCGCAAGTCTATGGGGCCGACAGGCGGCGCCTCATGCTGGGCGCGATTTCGAGCGGCTGCTCGATCACGGCGTCCTGGTCGAGCAGTCGCCGGCAACGGAATGGGATGTGTGCCCCGCCTGCGATTGCGGTCTCAACGGGCGGCCCATCCATCAGGTCAACGGACGACATATCGCGGTTTGCCCGACGGACCGGCGCAGCGACCTTGTTCTCGACGATGACGATCTGCGGAGCTTTCGGATTCATCCCTCCGCGCTGGTCCGCGAAATCGCCATGGCGTCCGGGTTCGGAGGCGAGCCGGCGCCGGTGGCGGCGGGTGTCTGGCATCTGGGGGAAACATCGAATCAGCGGGCGCTGTTCCTCGCACTGTCGCAGGATGCAGTGCTTCAACCGGGATTGATCGGCCTGATGCGTTCGGTCGCCCGGTCATCACCCATCACGGTGATCGCGCCGGCGATGGCTGCAGATGACTGGGCGCGCTTGGTCGACGCAGGGCTTCATGTTGTCGCTGGATCACACTGCATTGCTTGCGATGGGACTGCACCTGGATTGTCGATCGATCAGTCCAAACTGGAATCGCAACCGAGCTTGGCGCCCCGATTGGTGATTCAACGCGCCGCCAAGACGGTATCGCTCGACGGAATGCCCAAAACCCTCTCCGATCAAGAGTTCCAGCTGCTAGTCCTTCTGGCGGAACATGCGTTGAAGTCGCCCGCCATCGTCGAGAATCGTGCGATCGAGGCGCATATCTGGGGAGCGAGCATCCACAGGATTTCGTCGCAGGTGCGCGAGCCTGTGCGCGCGCTTCGGGATGCGCTGGCTCGCGGAAGTGCGGATGTCACGTCCGTAAGGGCATTGATCGAGAATCGGCGAAATCCGAACGGCTACCGGCTGGCTCTGCCTCCGGAGGGAATCGAATTGATCAAGTAGCCGCTGGTGAACGCGGCAGGAGGGAAGCGTGGCCGATTTCGGCACCGATGAAGGCGGTGGTTTCAACGCCATTAGCCGATCCTACAAGAACGATCCGACAATTGAGCACTATGTAAAGCTGCGGCGCGAAAACCCGGACGCCGAAATCGAGGTGTCTGTTGTCGGCGGGATGGACCAACTGATGTTCATGGAGCCTGAACTCAGAAAGTTCGGCTTCGACCCTCAAATTGTTGCCGGCGTCTTGGATGCAGACCCTGAGGCGATAAGTGTGCTCTCGTTGCAGATCATGGAAAGAATGATTGAAGCTCGGGATCTCGCCCGATCAGGTCAGACCCACCTCACGAGACGCGGTTTGGTCGTCCCTGACAAGCTGATCAATTGGCTAGTCGCATGCATGCTGGATTCCTTGAGCTGGACTGATGAGCTTTACATCCCAAGGGATCTTATCGTCCTGATCCGCGAGCGCTTGGGCGGATCCAACCTCGAATACGAACAGGCGTCCGCTGCTCACCAGAAGCGATGGTCCGCGATCATCATCGGTGGTCAACTCAAGGCACGGGGGATCGAGCCAAGCTTCAGAATGCTCGCCAAAATTTTCAAGATTTCTCCCACCACCGTCATGCGCTGGTTCCCGGATGGTGAGTTCGAGGAGGAGATCGCGCGGGTGTCCACCTGGTTCGACGAGAACGGCCAGATGCGAAGCCTCTCGGACATCACCCGACGACCGTTGCAAACGAAATAAGCTGCGCAACACCTAACCGGTCAGTCAAACCTGCGGCCCCGATGGATATCGGCCAATCGCAGGAAGTCTCCGGTGATCGCGGGCCAAGCATACCCACAGTTCGCCCACATCATCACCACGTCGTGCCCACCTATTCTGGCCGACGCATCGGCAACCTGCGGACATCACGAACGATGACCGAGGCGTTGACCGATGCATTCTTCTATTTCCCGAGACGACCTTCAGATCCTTCTCCATGAGGCGGACATCGCGGCCCGCCGCCTCGTCCGCCAGCTGCGGCTTCCTCGCGCCGATCTCGACGATGTCCGCCAGGACCTGCTCGTTGATCTGATCGCCCGGCTTCCCGCCTACGACGCTGATCGTGGCACGCTCGGCGCCTTTGCCGGCGCCATCCTCACCAATAGGGCGACGCGCATCGCCAACAAGGTGAAGCGGGAGCGCCAGATGTATGGCGCGGCGCCGATCTCGCTCGATGAGGCCATTCCCGACAGCGACGGGCTGACCCGCGGCGACCTCGTCGCCGAAGCCGACGGGCTGTCAGCGCTCTTCGGCCAGCCGGTCGATGCGTTCGCCACCGCCGAGGAGCGTCTCGATGTCGAGCGCGGTCTTGGCTCGCTCGAACCCGTCGACGGCGCTCTCTGCGCAGCCCTTTCCCGCACCACCGTCGATCGCCTTGCCGCGAGCGGCCATGGCGCCCGCAGCAGCCTCTACCGCCGCGTCAAGGACATCCGCCTCGCCCTGACGGCGATCGGCGTCCGGGCCGCGTGAGACGGTTCGGCGAGCGCGTGAGTAGGAGCCGATCATGAACGTCATTGCATCCAGATTCCCTGCTGTCCGGAACCCGCTCACCGAGATCGATCTCTGCGGCTGGGTCGGCCAGGCAGCACCCGGCGACATCCTCGAATATCACCGTGGTTTCCTCGCGCTTGACACCATGCCGCAGGGCACGCGCCTTGCCGAGCGGGAGCGGGCGGAACTCGCCCGCGTCGCGCGCCGCGCCTGGTGGGCAGCCGAGCGCGGACTGATCCATCTCGTGCAGCGTCGCCACCGGTCGGACGATTACAGCTATCTGGCCATCGCCCGCCCGAAGCCGAAGCAGGCCTCGGTATCGCTGTTCACCCTCCTGCTGGCGGAGGTGGCGTGATGGCATCTGATCGCAACAACCGCCCCAGCCTCGACGACATGCGCACCATGCCGGTCGGCGAGATCGCCACGCTTCCGGCGGAGCATCTGGCGCTGCTCCAGGAGGATGCCGACGCCGCCCTGGATGCCGCCAAGCGGCTCAAAGAGTGGCTCGAAGGTGTGATCGCGCTTCGCTATGCCGACGCGGCGGCCGCCACGCGCAGGGCCGAGGGCAAGGAGACCGGCCTCGTTCGCTTCGAAGACGGCGCCGTCGTCGTCGCTGCCGATCTCCCGAAGAAAATCGACTGGGACCAGTCGCTGCTCGCCGCGCTCGTCGAGCGCATCCGTGCGAGCGGAGAGAACCCGGCCGACTACGTCGACATCGGCTTCAAGGTCCCCGAGCGCAAATACACCGCTTGGCCCACCGCTATCCGCGAGGCCTTCGCCGCCGCCCGCACGGTGCGGGCCGCCAAGCCGACCTTCCGTCTCACCATCAAGTCCGAGGATACCCGATGACCAGCTCTGCTGCCCTGACCGAGATCCGCAAGCGCCACTACGCGCTCGAAGCGCTGCCCGACACCATCGTCATTCCGGTGCTCGGCGAAATCCGCCGCGAACAGGTCGTCAAGCCGATCGAGGACGCCACGCTCGACGATATCGCCTTCGCCTTGCTGGGTGTCGAAGCCGAGTTCAGCGCCGTCGGCGACCGCCTGCACGCCTTGCGCAAACTCTATGGTCTCGCCCGGCAGGCCGGCGCGCGCGGGAGTGAGTGCGCGCTCGATGTCGCGTCACGCAACGCGGGAGGCCGCTGATGGCGCTGCGCATCGTCAGCGCCGACGAACGGCTGTCCGCGGCCGGCGCCAAGACCACCATGGCGATTTTCGGCCCGAGCGGCGTCGGCAAGACATCCTTGCTGAAATCGTTGCCGCCTGCCGAGACCCTCTGCATCGACCTCGAGGCCGGCATGAAGTCTGTCCAGGACTGGCCCGGCGACAGCATCCCGGTGCGCACCTTCGCCGACGCCCTCGACATCGGCTGCCTTGTCGGCGGGGTCAATCCGTCCGCCGACCCGAGCGGCTTCTTCTCCGAGGCGCATTACCAGCATCTCAGGGAAAGCTATCCCGATCTCGTTCAGATGATCGCGGGCAAGCGCATCATCTTCGTCGACTCGATCACCGATCTTACGCGCCAGGCGATGGCCTGGGCGAAGACCCGGCCCGAGGCCTTCTCCGACAAGACCGGCAAACCCGACACCCGCGGCGCCTACGGGCTCCTCGCCCGCGAAGTCATCGGCCTGCTCAAGCATCTGCAGCACGCCTCCGGAAAGACCGTGATCTTCGTCGGCATCCTCGAACGCGTCACCGACGAGTTCAACCGCACGACCTGGCAGCCGCAGATGGAAGGCGGCAAGGCCGGCCGCGAGCTTCCCGGCATCGTCGATCAGGTCATCACCATGAGCCTGTTCGCGCGCGACGGCGACGGCTGGCGGCATGAGCCCGAGCGCGGCGAAGACCGCCGCCTCGTCTGCCGCGCCGGTAATCCCTTCGGCCTGCCGGCGAAGGATCGCAGCGGTCGTCTCGATGTCACCGAGCCGCCCGACCTCGGCGCGCTGCTCTCCAAGATCAACGCAACCCGGAAAGGATGACGAGCCATGAGCTTCGACATGAACGACGCCGAGCCGCAGAAGAGCGGCGAACTGATCCCCGACGGCACCTTCGCCAAGGTCACCATGACCATCCGGCCGGGCGGGACCGATGGCCAGAGCGATATCGACCGGGGGCTGCTCAAGGCCTCGAACGCGCCCGGCAGCGACGTGCTGATGGTGGATGCCGAGTTCACCGTCGCCGAGGGTCCGCACGTCCGGCGCAAGTTCTGGCAGATGTTCACCGTCTCCGGCGGCAAAGTCGACGAGCACGGTGTCTCGATCGGCTGGAAGATCTCCAAGGGAAGCTTCCGAGCGATGATCGACAGCGCGCTCGGGCTCGATCCGCAGGACATGAGCGAGGTGGCGAAGTCGAAGCGGATCCTGCGCGGGCTGGCCGACCTCAACGGCATCACCTTCGTTGCCAAGATCAAGGTCGAGCCCAGCGACGACCCGCGCTACGGCGACAGCAACAAGCTCGACCGCGTGGTTCTGCCGAGCGAACCGGAATGGCGGAAGGTGATGGACGGCGAGGTCCTGGCGCCGAGCCCCAGCACCCGCGCGCGGCCGAAGGCTGTATCGCCCGCATTGCCCGCAGCCCCGGCCTGGGGGCAGCCCGCCGCATCGCCGCCTGCGAGCGCTGCCCCGGCCTGGAGCCGGCCGGCACAGCCGGGCACGGCCCCGGCAGCCGCACCTGCCGCGACGCCGGCCCCGAGTGGCCCGGCCTGGCTCAACACCTGACCGTCATGACGGCCGATGAGTGGCAGGCGCACGTCACGCGCGAGGCAGCGAGGGCGATGGGACAATGGCTCGAAGGACGCGGAAGGCTTCACCAGCCCATCGCCGCTCTCACGCTCCCCGAACTGGAAGCCATGGCGGCGAACGCGATCGCGCGGTTCATCGTCTTGGCCTCGCACCGGATCAAGGATCAGCCGGACGACGCCGAGGACCTGACCCGGCTCTTGCTCGGGTAGCCGTCTGCGCCGTCTGCGGACGTCAGGCGCGGGGCTTCGGCTACGTCCACCAGCTGCGCTGGGACCGCTTTCCCTACCACCGCTTCTGCTCGATGCGCTGCCTCGACGTCGGCGCGGCGCTCGCCAACAGGAACAACGGGATGATCGACAAGACCGACATGGAGACTCGAGCGATCAAGGAGGCGCGCCGGTTTCTCGCCGAGACGCTCACCGAGCTCGACCTGATGGCGCCGTTCTACGACCGGAGCGCGGCCGAGATCGACCGCATCATCGAAGCCTGCGTCGACGGGTTTCAGGAGTCGATGCAGCGCCAGGCAGCCGCCCGCGACCCGCTCGACGACCCGATTCCCTTTTGAGGTGGCGCATGGGAATCGATCTCAACCACGGCTCCGGCTTCATCTATGGCCGCATCGGCCACGCGATCAGCGTGTCCGATCGGGTCAATGCGCTGATCGATGCGGCGCTCGTCGCACGCAATCGGCGGCAGCAGCCGCGCGATTATCTCGGGGGCAGCCGGATCGGCGAGCCCTGCGCGCGCAAGCTCGTCTACGAGGTGACCCATACGCCCAAAGATGAGGGACGGGATTTTGACGGCGCGATCCTGCGCATCTTCGACGCCGGCCACCAGTTCGAGACGCTCTCCATCCGCTGGCTGCGCGGCGCGGGCTTCGACCTTCGCACCGAGCGCGCCGACGGCGGACAATTCGGGTTCGAGGCGGCGGGTGGCAAGCTGCGCGGCCACATCGACGGCGTGATCGTCGCCGGCCCCGATGTCGGCCTGCGCTGGCCCGTGCTCTGGGAGCACAAGGCGCTGAACGCCAAATCCTGGAACGACCTGGTCAAGCGTAGCTTGCGCGCCTCCAAGCCGGTCTACTTCGCGCAAGTCCAGCTCTACATGGGCTACCTGGAGCTGGAGACCGCCCTCGTCACGGCCCTTAACAAGGACACCGAGGCGCTCCACCACGAGGTGGTCGCGTTCGATCCGCCCTGCGCGCAGGCGCTGTCCGACAAGGCCGTCGATATCCTGCGCGCCGCGGCAGCCCGCGAACTCCCCCCGCGCATCGCCGCAGCCCGGGACTTCTATCTCTGCCGCATGTGCGCCTATGCGGAGCGCTGCTGGGAGGGCGAGCGATGAGCTTCATCCCGTCTCCGCAGCAGGCGGCGGCAATCGCCGCGATCGAGGACTGGTTTCGGCGCCGCACGCGCGATCAGCAGGTGTTCCGCCTGTTCGGTTACGCAGGAACGGGCAAGACCACCATCACCCGGCATGCAATCGGCGAGCTCGGTCTCGAACCGATGGATCGCACGGGTGGTGCGGGCGGCGTGCTCTATGCCGCCTTCACTGGCAAAGCGGCCCTGGTGATGACCCGGAAGGGAACGCCGGCCTCGACGATTCATAGCCTGATCTACAAGGTCTCCGAGGCGACACCGGAAGAAATCGAGCGCGTCACCCGCGAGTTGGAGACGCTGCGCAAAGGCTTGCGGAGCATGGGACCGGCCGAGCGCTCCTTCGCCGAGACCCAGATCCGCCGCCTCGAGCTCCGGCTCGCCGACATCCATCAGCCCCGTTTCATTCTGAACGAGCAGTCGCTGGTCCGCGACGCCGACCTGATCGTGCTCGACGAGGTCTCCATGGTCGGCGCCGAGATGGCGAGCGATCTGCTCGCCTTCGGTAAGCCGATCCTGGTGCTCGGCGACCCCGGCCAGTTGCCGCCGATCAAGGGCGACGGCGCCTTCACCGATGCCGATCCCGACGTGATGCTGACCGACATCCATCGCCAGGCCGAGACCAGCGCCATCATCCGTCTCGCCACACTCGCGCGGCAGAGCGTGCCCATTCCCTACGGCGAGCACGATGACTTCGTCTGGAAGATGCGGTGCTCCGACATCGGCCCGCATCAATTCCTCAAGGGCGGCCAGGTGATCTGCGGTCGCAACGCGACGCGGCTCTTTCTGAATACCGCGATGAAGCAGGCGGCCGGCTTTCCGGGCGCTTACCCGCGCGGGCTCGGCGAGAAGATCATCTGCCTCAAGAACCGGCACGATCTCGGTCTCGTCAACGGCATGTTCCTCGACCTATCGGACATCCGCGACGAAAGCCCGCTCGCCTTCAGCGCGTCGGTGCGCACCGAGGACGGGACAAGCGTTCCCGGCCGCCAGTGGTTCTACAAGGGGCATTTCGACGACCACGTCGCCTACGACGCCGAGCGCCTGCGCCGCGATTGGCGCGACATGCGGGGACTTGTCGAGAGCGTCTGGGGCTACGCCATCACCTGCCACAAGGCCCAAGGGTCGCAGTGGGAGAACGTGATCGTCTACGACGACGGTCTCGGGCGGACCGCCGAGGACCGCGCCCGCTGGCTCTACACCGCCATCACGCGTGCGGAGCAAGGGCTGGTGATCCTTGATTGACTTCAACGACATCGCACCCGCCAGAACGCCTGCGGTTCATTACGATCTCGACGCCATCGTGGCCGGCCTGCGTGACAGAACCGACGTCTGGGTGCCGCAGCACTTTCCAAACGGCCGTCGCAACGGTGACGAATGGCGTCTCGCCAACATCAATGGCGGGGCGCCGCGAAAGAACGGTTCCTGCGTGATCACGCTCAGAGGCGAGCACGCCGGCGGCTGGATCGACTTCGACGGCGGCCAGGGCGGCGGGCCGCTGAGCACGCTGGAACAGGCGACCGGCCTCAAGGGCCGCGACCTCTTCGCCTATGCCGCCGATCTGGTCGGATGGTCGGCCGCGGCGCCAGCGCGTCGCGAACCGTCGGCGGCTTCCGCGAGGCCGGAGAAAGACTCTGCCCGAGAAATCGAGATCATCCTCTCCCGGGCCATCCCGATCGCCGGCACACCGGGGGAGGCCTATCTGCGCGCACGAGGGCTCGCGGTCCCGCCACCGTGCGACCTCCTGTTCCATCCGGATCTCGCGCATTGGGATACGAGGACCGGTTTCCCGGCCATCGTCGGCCTGGTTCGCGATCGCGCCGGCAGCGTGGTTGCCCTGCACCGCATCTACCTGCGCCCGGATGGGGCGGCGAAAGCCGAGGTTGAAAAGCCGAAGAAGATGCTGGGCCGGGTCGGCGGCGGCGCCGTGCGGCTGGCGCCGATCGGCGACGACGCTGTCCTTGGTCTCAGCGAAGGGATCGAGACGGCGCTCGCCGTGATGACGGCCTGCCCGGGCATGGCGGTGTGGGCAGCGCTCTCGGCCACCAATCTCGAACAGGTCGTCCTGCCGCCAGATGCCCGGCGTGTCGTGCTGCTCGCCGACCACGATGCGTCGGGAGCGGGCCTTCGTGCAGCCGAGGCGGCGGCGCGGCGTCTCCTCGCGGAAGGCCGCAGCGTCGCCATCGCCCTGCCGCGGGCGGAAGGCGAGGACTTCAACGACGTCCTGTTGCACGACGGCGCGGATGCGGTCCGTCAGATCATCGACGCGGCCGAGCCGTGTGCAGTGGCGGATGGCACGGATGCGCAGGATGGCGCCCGAAACCGCCCGATCGGCTTCGTCGAGCCGCCGGGCCGCTTGCCGCAACTGCGCGCCGATGAGGGCGATCTCGCCCGCGCCCACGCACGCAGCTGGAGTCTGCTGCTCGCGTCGAACAGGACGCCTTGGCTCTTTCGCAGCGGCGGCATGCCGACCTGGGCCGTGCATGACGATGACGGCCTGCCCATGGCCCGGCCCGTCACGGAAGAGCGCCTGCGCCACATGCTGGCCAAGCTCGCCGATTGGCGGCGTCTGGCGCGCAATGGCGATCTCGTTCCCGCGCATCCGCCGACGCCGCTCATCAAATCGCTGCTGGCGACGCCCGATCCCGGCCTGCCGGTCCTGGCGGGGATCGTCACCACGCCGGTCTTCGGCCGCAATGGCGCCCTCCTGACCGAGCCCGGTTACCACCCCGATGCGCGGCTGCTCTACCAGCCAACACCAGGCTTTGCCGTGCCGCAGGTGCCGGAGCGCCCGTCGCCGGCGGAGATCGCGACCGCGCGCAGTCTCATCGTCGACGACATGCTCGGCGAGTTCCCCTTCACCGGCTACGCGGAGCGGGCGCATGCCGTTGCCTTGATGCTGCTCGGCTTTCTTCGCGCCATGATCGACGCACCGACGCCGCTTCATCTGATCGAGAAGCCGACACCCGGCACCGGCGCGACCCTGATGGTCGACGCGATCGCGACCGTGCTCACCGGCGTCAGCGCCTCCGTGATGACCGAGGGCCGCGACGACGAAGAGTGGCGCAAGCGGCTGACCGCCAAGCTGCGCCAGATTCCCTCGATCGTGCTCATCGACAATCTGCGTCACCCGCTAGACTCCTCGGCGCTCGCGGCAGCACTCACCGCGCCCTTCTGGGAGGACCGCATTCTTGGCGCGTCCGAGATGACGCGATTGCCTATCCGCTGCGTCTGGATCGCGACCGGCAACAATCCCGAATTCTCCAACGAGATGGCGCGCCGCATCGTGCGCATCCGGCTCGATGCTCGTGTGGATCAACCCTGGCGGCGCGAGGGGTTCCGCCACCCCGATCTCATGAGCTGGGTTCGCGCCAACCGGCCGCGCATTGTCGCGGCCTGCCTCACATTGTGCCGGGCGTGGCTGGCCGCCGGCAGGCCACGGGGCGCGCGCATGATCGGCAGCTACGAGAGCTGGTCGCGCATCATGGGCGGCGTCCTTGAGGTCGCCGGGATCGAAGGCTTTCTCGCCAACCTCGACGAGATGCTCGCTGCCGCCGATGGCGAGGGCGCGATCTGGCGCAGCTTCATCGGCGGCTGGTGGGACCGCTTCGGGACGGCGGAGGTCGGCACCGGCGATCTCTACGAGGTGGCGTTGGCCTGCGAGCCCCCGCTGCCGCTGGGCGCCGGGGGCGACCGGTCACAGCGCACACGGCTCGGCAAGGCGCTCGCCCGCATGCGCGACCGGGTGTTCGATATCGACGGCCGCAAGATGCGCGTGCGCACGCTGGGCGTCTCCCATCAGGCCAAGCGCTGGCAGCTCACGATCGAAGGGGAACGTGGGGAACGTTTTCCGCAGGGTGTCGAGGCTCAAGCCGGGGAACGTTGCGCCGAAAAGGGGAACGTCGAAAACCAACGTTCCCCGGTACAACCCATTGAAACCAATAGCAAAGGGGAACGTGGGGAACATGGGGAACGTTTTTCGACACTAACGCATGTGCGCGGCTGCGCCCACGCGATGGAGGATGGGGAAAAACGTTCCCCACCTTCGTCACCTTCCCAAAGCGCTTGTCCGTCAACGGCTTGTACCGGGGAACATGCGGGGGAACGTCCCTCACCACGTTCCCCGAACGGCGCCGCGCCGGACTGGCTCAAGGAGGTGCTCTGATGGGCATGCTCCGTCAACTCGGCCGTCTCCAGGCGGCAGCGACCGGTCCGCCGCGATGGGTCTTCGATCGGAAACCCGACCCTTGCTCGCGCTCCTTGGAGACAATCATGATTTCGACCATCGAAACCGGCCCCGCCGCAGCAGGGGCCATCGCATTCCGTCCGCATCCGGCTCATGCGCATCGCGCCATTCTCAGCCTCGATCTCGGCACTACGACCGGCTGGGCACTGCGCAGCCATGACGGCCTGATCACGAGCGGCACGGTCTCGTTCCGGCCGAGCCGCTATGACGGTGGCGGCATGCGCTACCTGCGCTTCCGAAGCTGGCTGGACCGGATCGCTGCCGACGCCGGCGGTCTCGCGGCGATCTATTTCGAGGAGGTTCGTCGGCATGTCGGCACCGACGCGGCCCATCTCTATGGCGGTTTCCTGGCAACGCTGAGCGCGTGGTGTGAGCAGCGGACGATCGCCTATCAGGGCGTTCCCGTCGGCACGATCAAGCGGCACGTCGCCGCCAAGGGCAACGCCGACAAGGCCGCCGTCATGGCCGTCGTTCGCGCCCGCGGCTTCTCACCCGCGGACGATAATGAAGCCGACGCCATCGCCATCCTGCTGTGGGCCATCGAGACCGAGGGAGGTGTGCGATGAGCGGGGAGACGATGCTCAAACATGCCGCGTCGGTCGTCGCCGAGCGCCGCAAGATATACGGCGAGCCGGCCGCCGCGATGGCCGTGGTCGCCAGACGCTGGTCGATCACGCTCGGCCGGCCCATCACGCCGGCGGAGGTCGTACTCTGCCTCATCGATCTGAAGCTGGCGCGGCTCGGGCACGATCCGAAGCATCAGGATTCGATCCTCGACATCGCCGGCTATGCAGCGGTGCTGCAGGAGGTCGGACGATGAGATGGCTGCCGAAAGGATATGGCGGCGAACGCCGGTCGGCCGAAGAGGTCAAGCGGGAGGGTTGGCGCGAGCAGGGCCTCCTCGTCGTCAGCCCCACCGATCCGCGCCTCACCTGGCCCGAGCGAGAACTGGTTCGCCAGCTCGGCGAGAAGCTCTATGGCGGACGGCGCCTGCCGACGGAGCAACAGCATGGCTGATTGGACTCGCGAACAGGTCGAGGAGCGGCTGATCGAAGCTGCTGACGTCATGAAGCGCCTCCCCGAGGTTCGGGTGCAGGGGTATTTCTCGGTGTGGCCGAAGATCGTGCATGAGTTCGCTGATCTCGTCGGTCAAGAGCCGCCGCGCATGAAGCGTCCGCCGCCCTTGCCCGACGCCATCAGCCGCATGGAGGCGACGCTGCCCTGGCTGCGATGGCTGGAGTCCGACGATGCCCGGCTTGTCTGGGCGCGCGCCGAGGGCACGCCGTGGAAGCCGATCTGCTGGCGCTTCGGGATCTCCCGCGCCACCGCGTGCCGTCGCTGGGAGTACGGCCTCAGCGTCATCACCTGGAAGCTGAATGGACAGCAAGTGCCGGCGAAACGTTCGCGCGCTTTCCTCGTCGACCGAGTTCGGTCGTCAAGTTCATTTTGATGCGTGAGACAATTTTCGCTGAGACATTTCCCGGCGAGACACAGATCGGCGATTTGGGTTAGTTCTCGGGTATGCTCGGGCGAGCCGCGTGCGGCCGCGGTTTCGAAGTCTTCCGCACCCGAAAGAACACCCGGTCAGGCGGCGTTGCGAGGAGCGACCTCCTGCTCGATCTTGCGCCGCGTAGTGCGGTCGGCAACATCGAGATCGTAGCGGGCCTGCAGATTGATCCAGAACTCCGGCGATGTGCCGAAATAGCGCGCGAGGCGCATGGCCGTGTCGGTCGTGATCGCGCGACGCCCAAGCAGGACATCGTTGACCCGCGAGCGTGGCGCCTTGATCGCGTTGGCGAGTTCGTAGGCGCTCATCCCCAACGGAGTCAGGAACTCATCACGCAGGATTTCTCCCGGATGGACTGGCGGCAGACGACGGCCCGTCGTCACCTCCGAGAAATCGACGATGCGCCTGTCGAGATCCTCACGCTTGATGGTCATGGTCATCACTCCTCAGTGGTAGTCGACAATCTCGACCTCCCACGCCTCGTTGTCGCGCCAGACAAAACAGATCCGCCACTGGTCGTTGACGCGGATGCTGTGTTGACCCTGCCGGTCACCGTGCAGCGCTTCCAGGCGATTGCCGGGCGGCACCCGCAGATCGTCCAGCAGTGTGGCCGCATCGATCGCCAGCAGCTTGGCGCGAGCCCGCCGCTGGATTTGCTGCGGCAGGTCGCGGACGGCGTAGCCAGCGAAGATCGCCGCTGTGCGTTTGTCGGCAAAGCTCTTGATCACGGCAAAGCGTAACGCAAAACGGGACGTCCTGTCAAGCGGGACGCTCTGCCTTACGGTACGGCGTTAATATCAACGAACTCAAAGAGATAGCGGTTCCTCCCTGGCCGAAATCGTGTGCTGGCGGCAATGGCGCGACGCTTGCCCAGTGACGGCGCCGAAATAGGCCATTTCGTTTCGCCTGCATCCTTGGCCTCGTGAATTCAAACACTTGGGCGTCTGCGGACCTCGGCGATGGCGAAGCCGCCGGTTGGGGGCGTTTCGTTTCGAGCGCATCGGCGAAGCGGAACCTGTTTTGCCGGCCCAGCACATCGGCTGGTTTCGCGACCGCCGGATCAGATCCTTCACCCATCGCACCGGACCGACCATGGAAGTCGTCGAAACGCCGATCGACAAGCTTGTGCCCTATGCGCGCAACCCGCGGCGCAACGAGGAGGCTGTCGCCACGGTCGCCGCCTCGCTGGCCGAGTTCGGCTGGCGTCAGCCGATCGTCGTCGACGAGGACATGGTGATCGTCGTCGGCCACACCCGCTACGAGGCGGCCAAGCGGCTCGGTATGACGAGCGTCCCGGTGCATGTCGCGCATGGCCTGACGCCGGCGCAGCTGCGCGCCTACCGGCTGATGGACAACCGCTCGCATCAGAATGCGAGCTGGGATGACGAGCTGCTGAAACTCGAACTGGCCGATCTGAAGCTCGACGAGTTCGACCTGGCGCTGACCGGTTTCGAAGACGATGAACTGGCCCGTCTCCTGGCCGAGGCGCCCGTCGAGGGGCTGGTGGACGAAGACGAGGTTCCGGAGCCGGCCGCCACGCCTGTCACCCGCCGCGGCGATCTCTGGATCCTTGGGGACCACCGCCTGCTCTGCGGAGACTCGACTTCGGCCGAGGACGTCACCCGCCTGATGAACGGCGAGCGCGCCGCGCTGTTCGCAACCGACCCGCCCTATCTCGTCGACTATGACGGCACCAACCACCCGACGAAGAAGAACGCGTCGGCCCGGGCCAAGAAGATCGCCAACAAGGACTGGTCCGACGACTACATCGAGCAGAAGCATTGGGACGATTCATCCCAGGGTCCGCAGTTCTATGAGGCCTTCATGCAGGTCGCCATCGACTGCGCCATCAAGGAGGACGCGGCCTGGTATTGCTGGCACGCCTCGCGGCGCCAGGCGATGCTGGAAGCCTGCTGGTCCAAATTCGACGTTCTGCATCACCAGCAGATCATCTGGGCCAAGAGCCGTCCGGTGCTGACGCGCTCGATCATGCTGTGGGCGCACGAGCCCTGCCTGTTCGGCTGGCGCTCGGGCAACAAGCCGCGTGTTAATCGTGAAGGCTTCGAGAACTGGCCGACGACCGTGTGGTCCATCCCGTCGAGTGAGATCGAGACGCGCGAGCACCCGACCTCGAAACCGGTGCGCGTGTTCACGCTGCCGATGGAGCTGCACACCGTGCCAGGCGAAATCTGCTACGAGCCGTTCTCCGGCTCGGGCTCGCAACTCATCGCAGGCGAGCGCACAGGGCGACGCGTCTTTGGGCTCGAACTCTCCGAGACCTTCTGCGACGTCATCGTCAACCGCTGGCAGGTATTCACGGGGAAGTCGGCGAAACTGGACGACGAAGATCGCAGCTTCGAAGAGGTGAAAGCCGCGCGTCTTGGCGCTGGCGACGGCGCAAAGGACGCGGCATGAAGCAATCGCGCCGGATGTCTTTGATCGAGGCGTTGAGCAATGTCGCTATCGGCTACGGCGTGGCCGTGCTGACCCAGATCGCGGTCTTCCCGTTGTTCGGTCTGCAAGTGTCCCTGAGCGACAATCTGTTGATCGGCGCTCTGTTCACGCTGGTCTCGGTGGCACGTAGCTATGCCGTGCGGCGCATCTTCGAACGGATGCGCGCTTTGTCTGCATAAGCGAAACGCCGCCGCCCATCGCGGGCAGCGGCGCTTCAGTGATGATGACGTGTCAACTGGCGGTCGCTCCGAGCAGCTTCGCCCGGAAGTCGGCGCCCACCGGTCGGCTCTCGGCCACCGTGCGGCCGGCCCGGAGCGCGCCAGCACGGCCGACAAAATAGAAGCCGACCTGCTCGCCGGTTTCCCGGCGCGTTCGCGTGAGGACCGTGTAGCGGGTCGAGCGTGCATCAGCGATGATCGCTTCGCCTCGGTGCTGCAGGGCGGCGACGAGACGGTCGTGTATGGTGATCCTCGCCATAGCCTCAGCCCTCCCGGCTGAGGCGGTAGACCCGACCGCGTCCGTCGACCTTCTCGGAGGTCACGTCGAGCCCGAGCTTCTTCTTGAGCGCCCCGGCGATGGCGCCGCGCACGGTGTGCGGCTGCCACCCGAATGCGGCGGCGATCTCGGCGACGGTTGCTCCGTCGGCGCCCTGCAGCATGGCGATCAGCTGGGCCTGCTTGCTGCCTTCGCGGGCATTTGGCTTCGATGACGTCTTGACGGCAGCGTGACCGCTTTGCGTGGGCTCCGCAGAGTCACGCGAGGCCTCCGGCTCGATGCCGATGGCGGCGAGCCCGTGCTCGGTGATCGCGAGTGTGACGCCGTGGCCGTCGCCGGCCTCGCGCCAAACGTGTTCGCCGATGCGCGTGTCGGCATCGATCTCTTCGAGCAGGCCCTGCTTGAGGAGCGAAGCGATCACTTTCTGCGCTGCGCCGCCCTTGAGGTTCTTCGGGAGCGGTAGCGCCAGCATGTTCGCGCGCTGCGCGGCGGCGCTGAGGACGATCATCTGTGTGTCGGAGAGTTTGGTCATGGGGCAATCCTTCTTCAGGAGAGGCGCGCGACCATCGCGGACCTTCTACTGCCCCGAGCCCCGAGGGTGAGCCTATCGGGGCGAAGGCGGGAAGCGGCGCGTCTAATCGGCGTGCTCGCCCTCCTTGAAGGCTGCGTCGGTGATGCGCTTCAGGAGTTCGGTGTAGTGGCTGAGCGTTCCGACATGGCCCCAGTTGATCTCGTCGGGGCTGGTGTCGAAATGGTCGTCGCTCAGCACCTTGATGCGCTCCAGCATCGTGTCGATTTCCGCCTTCTTGGCGATGAATGCGTCGAGGGCGGTAGCGGTGTTTCTGGACTTGGTCATGGCGGTCTCCAGCGCTTGATGGTGACCCCATACAGGCTCTGACCGACGCCCTCATCAAGTCGATAAGTGCATCATTTCATTGCTTTTTATGCAGTGATGGCGGGGCTCCCGACATGACCTGATCTTGCCCGGGAGCGGCCCCCGTTCATGGCGACCAATACCCAACCGATCGCGGTCATCGCCCGGCTCCTGGACCTGACCGAAAGGCGGGTCCAGCAGCTGGCGCGCGACGGGATCATCCCGGCGTCAGCTCGCACCGGCCCCGAACGCGGGCGCTACGATCTCGTCGGCACGGTGCGCGGCTATGTGCGCTACCTGCGCGAACTGGCGACGCGGTCGCAGACGGGCGCCGCCGATTTCGGTGTCGAGCGCGCCCGGCTGATCAAGGCCAAGGCCGATCTCGCCGAAATGGACGCAGCTGTCCGGCGCGGCGACCTCTTGCCGGCCGCTCAGGTCGAGGAGGCTTGGATCGCCGTGCTGGCCCGCCTGCGCGCGCGTCTGCTGGTCCTGCCCGACAGGCTGGCGCCGCTCGTCCACGAGGAGACGACCATTGCCGGCACGCGCGCGCAGATCCGCGACGCGATCACCGAAGCGCTCGCGGAACTCGCCAGCCTCCCGGCCATCGCCGTTGGTGCTGAAGGGGCCGGCGCGGCTGGCGCAGGCGACGCGCAAGGCGCTGACGATCCTGGCGCCGCCGCCGACCCTGACGATCAGTGAGTGGGCCGACGCCAGGCGCCGCCTGAGTTCCGAAGCCAGCGCCGAGCCCGGCCGCTGGCGCACCGAGCGGGCCATCTACCAGCGCGGCATCATGGACGCGATCTCCGATCCGGCGGTCGAAAGCGTCGTCGTGATGTCGTCGAGCCAGACCGGCAAGACGGAGGTGCTGCTCAACACCGTTGCATTCCACATCGACCAGGACCCGGCGCCGGTGATGGTGGTGATGCCGACGGAACGCGATGCGGAGACCTGGTCGAAGGACCGTTTCTCGCCGATGGCGCGCGATACGCCCTGTCTGCATGGACGCATCTCGGATCCGAAGTCGCGGGACGGGTCGAACAAGATCCTGCACAAGAAGTTTCCCGGCGGGCATCTGACCATCGTCGGCGCCAATGCACCCTCGGGCCTGGCCAGCCGGCCGATCCGCATCCTCCTGTGCGACGAGGTCGACCGCTATCCGTTCAGCGCCGGCGCCGAGGGCGATCCGGTCAATCTGGCGAAGAAGCGCACGGTCACCTTCTGGAACCGCAAGATCGTCCTGGTCTCGACGCCGACCATCCGTGGCGCGAGCCGGATCGAGACGGCGTTCACCGAAAGCGACAGGCGCCGCTTCTTCGCGCCGTGCCCGGAATGCGGCGAGCATCAGACGCTGGTCTGGGAGCAGGTTCGCTGGGACCGCGACGCGGACGGCGCCCACCGGCCGGAGACCGCGCGATACCAATGCCGCCATTGCGGCGTGCATTGGAGCGACGCCGAACGCTGGGCCGCCGTGCGCCGGGGCGAATGGCGGGCTGAGGCCCCGTTCGACGGCATCGCCGGCTTTCACCTGAACGAGGTCTATTCCTCCTGGGTCCGCTTGGAAGCCATGGTGCGCACCTTTCTGTCGGCGAAGGATCACGGCGACGAGGCGATGAAGACCTTCGTCAATACATCGCTGGGCGAGACATGGGTCGAGACGGGCGAAGCGCCGGACTGGCAGCGGCTCTACGATCGTAGGGAAAGCTGGCCGGCCGGCACGGTGCCGATGGGCGGCCTGTTTCTCACCGCCGGCGCCGACGTCCAGAAGGATCGCATCGAGGTCGATGTCTGGGCATGGGGTCGCGGGCTGGAGAGCTGGCTCATCGACCACATCGTCATTGAGGGCGGCCCCGAACACGCCGCCGCATGGTCCGCGTTGGACGGTCTCTTGAGCCGCAACTGGCCGCACGCCTCTGGGGTGGCGATGGGCCTGTCGCGCCTCGCGATCGACACCGGCTTCGAGGCGCCGTCGGTCTACGGCTGGGCACGGCGCGCCGGCTTCGCGCAGGTGGCGCCAGTCAAGGGTGTCGAGGGTTTCAATCGGGCGAGCCCGGTCTCCGGCCCGACCTATGTCGATGCGACCGCCGGCGGCAAGCGATTGCGGCGCGGCGCGCGGCTGTGGTCGGTCGCGGTCTCGACCTTCAAGGCCGAGACCTATCGCTACCTCCGGCTCGAACGGCCGACCGACGAGGAGCGTGCCGGAGGCGCCAGCTTTCCCGCAGGGACCATCCACCTGCCGGCTTGGGCCGACAGCGAGTGGTGCAAGCAGTTCGTCGCCGAACAGCTGGTGACGGTGAAGACCAGGCGCGGGTTTCAGCGGCTCGAATGGCAGAAGCTCCGCGAACGCAACGAGGCGCTGGATTGCCGGGTCTATGCCCGTGCCGCCGCCTGGATCGCCGGTGCCGACCGCTGGGGCGAGCAGAAATGGCGCGATCTCGAACGCCAGGTCGGCTCGCTCGATCCGAGCAACACAGTGGGGCCAGAGACCACGGCCTCTGACCCCGGCACGCCAGAGATCGCCTCCGCGGGTCTGGTGCGACGAGCGCCTGCCCGGCGCGGCCGACGGGTGTTCACGCCCAGCTATCTGAGTTGAGACCGAGACCATGACGCTTGAGGACATGATCGCGCGCCGCGATGCGCTGCTCGCCGCCCGATGGCGCGGCGTGCGCACCGTCGAGGTCGAGGGGCGCCGCATCACCTATGCGAGCGATGCCGAAATGGCGGTCGCCCTCGGCGACCTCGAACGGCGGATCGCCGAGGAGCAAACCGGCGCGCGCCGTCGCATCGTTCGCACGACGGCAAGCAAGGGGCTCTGACTCGTGCTGGAATCGATCACACGGTGGCGCCGCCGCATCGGCGCTCTGGTGGGCGGCTTCGAGGCGGGCCAGGCAAGCCGCAGGCTGCGGCACTTCCAGCCGAGCCGGGCGCATCTCAACACGCTGATCGCGGCCGCCGGCGCCGACATCACCGCGCGCGCCCGATGGCTGGTGCGCAACAACGGCTATGCGGCGAACGCCATCGAGAGCTGGGCCGGCAATGTGGTGGGCGACGGCATCAAACCGTCGTCCCTGATCGCCGATGCCGAACTCAAGGCGCGCGTGCAGCGCCTCTGGCTCGACTGGACCGACGACAGCGACGCCGAGGGGTTCACCGATTTCTATGGCCAGCAGCGGCGCGCCGCGCGCGAGGTATTCATCGCCGGTGAAGTGTTCTTCCGCTTCCGTCCGCGCCGGCCCGATGACGGGCTCATGGTGCCGCTGCAGCTGCAGATGATCCCCTCCGAGATGCTGCCGCTCAGCCGCAACGAGCAGCTTCCCGGCGGTAATGTCGTCCGTCAGGGGATTGAGTTCGACCGGATCGGCAGGCGCGTCGCCTACCACTTCCTGCGCCGCCATCCGGGTGACGTGACCGATCCAGGGCTCGCCGGCGAGATCGTGCGGGTGTCGGCGGCCGAGGTCATCCACGTCATCGATCCGGTCGATGCTGGGCAGTTGCGCGGGATTTCCCGCTTTGCGCCGGGCATCGTGAAGCTGTTCCTGCTCGATCAGTACGACGACGCCGAGCTCGACCGGAAGAAGGTCGCGGCCATGCATGCGCTCTTCATCACCACGCCGGCGCCGGCGGAGCCCTTCGACATCGCCGAGAGCGACGAAGGCGGCGAGCGGACGATGGATCTGCAGCCCGGCCAGATCGTGATGCTGGAGCCGGGCGAGGAAGTGCAGACCTCGGCGCCTGCCGATGTCGGCCAGACCTACGAGCCGTTCCAGTACCGCACGTTGCTGCAGGTCTCGGCGGCGCTCGGCATCCCGTATGCGTATCTGTCGAATGACATGCTGAAGGCAAACTACTCGAACTCGCGGCTCGCGCTCCTCGAGTTCCGCCGCCGCATCGAGGCCTACCAGCACTCGGTCATGGTCTGGCAAATCTGTCGACGGGTCTGGGCGCGATGGCTCGATACGGCGGTCATGGCGGGCGCGATTGCCTTGCCCGATTACGAACAGCAGAGGCGCGTTTATCTCGGCTGTTCCTGGCTGCCGCCCAAATGGGACTGGGTCGATCCGCTGAAGGACGCGCGCGCCGAGATCGAACAGATCGAGGCGGGGCTGAAGAGCCGGACACAGGCGCTCGCCGAGCGCGGCTATGACGCCGATCAGGTCGATGCCGAGATTGCTGCGGACCGTGCGCGAGAGCGCCAGCTTGGCCTCTCCTTCGGCAGCGCCTCATCCGACCCGAGGCTGCTGACCGATGCTCAAGAGGCAGCACCAGCGGACAACCAGGCGAACGTCGCCGCCGACTGAGGTTTCCATGACGCGATTGAATCCGCTGCTCACCCGGCTCGGCGGTCGGCCCTTGGCGATCGCCCCGCGAGCGCTCGACGGCCTGCTCGCCGCCGGCCCAATGCTCGATACACGCCAGGCCATGCTTCCGGCCCGCGATGCGCCGCAGGTGGCGAGCCATTCCGTTACCGGTCCCGGCATCGCCGTGGTGCCGATCCTCGGGCCATTGGTGACGCGTGGCGACTGGCTCACCGGTTTTCTGGGCGCCAGCGACTATGGCGAGATCGCTTTTGCGGTGGAGGCCGCGCTGGCCGATCCAGCTGCGCGGGCCGTGTTGCTGGAACTGGACTCGCCAGGCGGTGAGGTCGGCGGTCTCTTCGATCTGGTCGATCGCCTCGTGTCCTTGCGCGAAGCCGCGCAGAAGCCACTCTGGGCTGTCGCGAGCGAAAGCGCGCTGTCGGCTGCCTTTGCCATCGCCAGCGTGGCGGACCGCCTTTACGTCACCCGGACGGCGGAGGTCGGATCCATCGGCGTCGTGGCCATCCATGTCGACGAGAGCATCGCCGACGTCATGGCCGGCCTCAAATGGACGCTCGTTCACGCGGGCGATCGCAAGATCGAGGGCAATGCCCACGAGCCGCTTTCGGATACGGCGTTGTCGGCGATCCAGGCGGATGTCGACGCGCTCCATGCCGACCTCGTCACCCTGGTGGCGCGCAACCGGAACATGAGCCCCGGCGCTGTCCACGCGACGCAGGCCGCGATCTATCGGGGCCAGCGGGGCATCGACGCCGGCCTTGCCGACCAAGTCGGCACCGTCGGCCACGCACTTGCCGATCTCACCCGGATGCTCGACCCGCCACGCCTGATCAGGGGTGCTTCGCAGAGCGCCCGCAGTCGTCAACCTCCAAGGAGAAAGACCGAAATGACCATCGACCCCAATGCCGGTGCGGCGATCGATGGCGACGCCGTCATCGAGACGAACGCGCCCGAACCGGAAACCCCCGATACGCCGCAGCCCGCACCGCCGGTCGCGGCGCCGGCGACCACCGACGTACCCACCACCGACCACACCGCGGAACGGTTGCGCGCCGAATATGCGGAGATCGCCGCCATTGCCGCCCAGGGTGCCCGACTGGGCGTCGCCATCGACGCCGCCGACGCCATGGCCAAGGGGATTGCGCCGCATGCGCTGCGAAGCTCCATCCTCGACGCCCTCGCGGCACGCGCCGAGGCGAGCTCTGTGGTCGCCGTGGCGCCGTCACCGGCCGGCTCGCCGGCATCGAACGGCGGCGAAAGCCCCATCGTGCGTCGTGCGCGTGAGCGCGCCTCGGCCAACCGCAGCTGAGGAAAGGAAGGATCATCATGACCGTTCTCACCATGTCGCCGACCCTTGGCGACCTGCTCAAATACGAGCTCAATGCGAGCTACTGCCGCGAGGCTGTGACCCTCAAGGCTGGCACGAACTACGCGCTCGGATCCGTCCTCGGCCGGATCACCGCCTCGGGCAAGTACCGCCTGTCGCCGGACGCCGAGGTCGTCGGAGACGAGGGTGCGGAGGTCGCAACGGCCGTCCTGATCGAGGCGGTCGACGCGACGGCCGGCGATAGGACCGGCCTCATGGTTGCCCGCGGCCCGGCGATCGTCTCCAAGGCGGCGCTCGTCTTCGACGCCTCCGTCGATGACGCGGCCAAGACGACCGTCAAGCACACCGAGCTGAGCTCTGCCGGTATCGTGCCGCGCGACACCGCCTGATCCGCGCTCGTCAGATCCAATCCGTCACCGGCTCCGAGGCGTCCGCCTTCGGGGTCTTTTTCATGCCCGTCGCATCCCAAGGAGACCCGACATCATGGTCGCCATGATCAACCCGTTCGACGCGGGCGGCTACTCGCTCGCCGAGATGACCCAGGCCATCAACATCCTGCCCAACGTCTATACCCGGCTCGGGCAGATGGGCCTGTTCCGCTTCGAGGGCGTGACCCAACGCTCCGTCGTCATCGAACAGGCCGAAGGCGTGCTAAACCTCCTGCCGACCGTGCCGCTCGGCGGTCCCGCCACCGTCGCCAACCGCGACACGCGCTCGATGCGTTCCTTCACGGTGCCGTGGATTCCCCACGACGACGTGATCACGCCCCAGGACATCCAGGGCGTGCGCGGTTTCGGCGTCGCCGACGCGGCCGACCCGCTCGCCACCGTCATGGAGCGCAAGCTCACTCGCATGCGGGTCAAGCACGCCCAGACCCGCGAGTACATGGAGGTCAATGCGTTGCGCGGCATCGTCAAGGACGGCGCCGGCACCACGCTCTACAACTACTTCACCGAGTTCGGGCTTTCCCAGCAGGCGGTCGATTTCGTGCTCGGCACCGCCGGTACCAACGTCCAGGCCAAGGTGCGCGAGGTGCTGCGCAAGGTCGAGACGGAACTCAAGGGCGAGACCATGACCGGCGTGTTGGCGCTCGTCAGCCCTGAGTTCTTCGACAAGCTGATCGGCCACGCCAAGGTCGAGGACGCCTACAAGTACTATGCCTCGACCGGCGCCCAACCGCTCCGCGAAGATACGCGCCGGCGCCTCCCCTTCGCCGGCATCATGTTCGAGGAGTACAACGCCACCGTCACCCTCTCCACCGGCGAAACCGAGACGCTGATCCCAGCGAGCGAGGGCATCGCGTTCCCGCTCGGCACCCTCGACACCTTCGTGACCTACGGCGCGCCGGCGAACCTGATCGAGACAGTCAACACCGTCGGCCTGCCGATCTATGCCCGGCAGATCGCACGTCACGACGGTAGCGCCATTGAGGTCAAGACCGAGGCCTCGCCCCTACCGGTCAACAAGCGCCCGCGGCTCGCGGTGCGCATCCACACGAGCAACTGATGGGTATGAGCGCCTTCGCGAAGGCGATCGACGACCTGTTCGGCGATCCGAACATCGGCAGGGACGCTGTCTATACGCCCGATGGCGGAACGGCCGTGCGTGTGCGTATCATTGCCCGACGTGCGGACGAGGTCACCGGTTTCGGCGAGGCGCGGCTCTGGTCGGAAACCACCCGCATCGACCTGCGCGTCGCCGAGGTGGCAACCCCGCGTCCCGGCGACAGAATCGAGATCGATGGCGACACCTTCATCATTCAGGGCGAGCCGGTGCGTGATCGCGAGCGGCTCGTCTGGACCGTGGACTTGCGTCCCGCATGAAGCTCGGCATCAGGATTGTCGGCGATATCGCCCGAATGATGGAGGCGGAAACCCGCGCCGGCCAAAAGGCGGTCACCGCCGCTATGCGCAAAGCTGGCGCCGGTCTCAAGTCCGCCTGGCGAGCGCAGATCACTGGCGCAGGCCTCGGGGCGCGACTCGCCCGCACCATTCGCTCCGAGCAGTATCCGAAAGGTCGGCGGAGTCTCAACGCGGCAGCGCTGGTCTGGTCGAAGGCACCAGTGATTGTTGGTGCGCACGACACCGGCCCACTGATCCGCTCCAGGAACGGCTTCTGGCTGGCAATCGCAATGCCGAGCGCTGGAAAATCCTCGCGAGGCGGCAGTATCACGCCCGGCGCGTGGGAACGCCATACCGGCATGCGCCTGCGCTTCGTCTATCGCCGCACTGGTCCGAGCCTGCTGGTGGCCGACAATGTTCGCGTCAGCAAGACGGGCCGCGTCCGCGAAAACATCACCCGGCACAAGGATGGTCGCGTCTCGAGCCGGCTGCAAGGTCGCGCCACCGCCGTGATCTTCCTGCTGGTGCCGCAGGTGAAACTGCCGAAACGCCTCGATCTGGCGCAGGATGCGCGCGCGGTGGAGAACGCCCTGCCGGGGATGATCGTGGCGAATTGGACGGAAACGCGTTCCTGAGCGGCTCGATCCAGTCAGGCTATCAACTGCAGCATCCTTTATGGGCCTGGATCGGCGGACAGGGTACCGTGCCGTAGGAGCAGAAAACGCAGCAATCACCCGGTTTTGGTTTGAGGAGCGTGCCGCAGCCCTTGCACTCGTAAAACCACTGGCAGGCATCCGTCGGCATGGTCTCGTTTTGCGAATGCCCGCAATGCGGACAGGTAATCGTGCTATCAAGAATCGGCGCCCGGCATTCGGTGTGCAGGCGATTAGCCTCGGCCTCGATCCGCGCGCGGCGGGCCGGGTCGAGCCTGGCGAGCTTGTCCTGAAGGCTGCGTACCATGACCATCATCCTTTCCACGGTGCCACGCCAATATGGATCGGGGGGGCCTGGCACCACAAACCTGCATTTGGCCAGCGGTCGACATTCATAGGGCATTGGCATATATTGCCAATATCCTTGATGGAGATACGCATGGCCACCCGAAACGTCGTTCTGACGGAAACCCAATCCGACCTTGTCGACCGGCTGGTCGCATCGGGGCGCTACCAGAATGCCTCCGAAGCCCTGCGGGCGGGGTTGCGTCTTCTCGAAAGGGAGGAGGCGGAGTTCAGCGAATTGCAGGCAAGGTTGCGTGACGGGCTGGACCAGGCCCGGCGTGGTGATCTGGCCGAGGGGAGCGGTGAGGATGCGATCCGGCGTGCCTTCGCTTCCGCGCGCTAATCGTCCTGATGCCGAAACCCTGGCGCCTGACGCGACAGGCGGAAACATCGCTCGTCGAAATCGCTCGCTGGACGCATGAGACCTTCGGTCCGCGACAGGCTGCCGCCTACGAGGAAGACCTGATCGCACGTTGCGCGGCGATTGCGGCGGGCACGGCTATGTCGCAGGACTGCCGCCGCCTCATCGATCCGGACCTGCCCGAGGATCTGCGTTTCACGCGAGCGGGTCAGCATTTCGTCGTTTTCGTCGAGGACGCCGATCAGGTGATCATCGTCGATTTCCTGCACGGCCGCTCGGATCTGCCGCGACGGCTGGCCGCTCTTTCGGAGCAGAAACCCGACAGGGATCACTGACGCCGGGCTGGTCCCGGCGAACCGGGACCATCATGCCCACCACCCGCGAAACCATCCTCGCCGCGCTACACGCGCAGCTTTCAATGTTGCCAGCCACCGTGCTGCGCGGCGAGGTGCTGCCCGAGCGTGTACCTGCGGCAGGGCTATTGATTTTGCGTGATGGCGATCCGGGTGAGCCGGAGACGACGCTGTCGCCACTCATCTACCATTATCAGCACCGGGCCGAGATCGAGGCCGTCGTGCAGGGCGCGGGCCGCGATGCGGCGTTTGATGCGCTGTGCGCCAGCATTGGTGCGGCGATTGCCGGCGACCGCACGCTCGGGGGACTGTGCGACTGGATCGAGGCGGAAGCGCCGCAGCCGGTCGATCTGCCCATCGAGGGCGCGGCCGCCCTGAAAGCCGCCATGATCCCGGTGGTGCTGCACTATTCGACGGCCGACCCGCTCGGTTGATCCCGACAATCCGAGGAGAAACACCATGGCACGAGCCCAAGGGGCGCGGGCGCGAATGGCGCTCGCGTTCGAGACGATTTATGGCACCCCGCCGGCGAGCGGTTTCAGCCGCATGCCATTCGCCAGCACGACGCTCGGAGCGGAACAGCCGCTGCTCAATTCCGAGCTCTTGGGCTATGGCCGCGATCCGCTGGCGCCGGTCAAGGATGCGGTGACCGCCGATGGCGACGTCGTGGTGCCGATCGATGCGCAAGCCTTCGGCTTCTGGCTGAAGGCGGCGTTTGGTGCGCCGACGACGACGGGGACGGCACCGGGGCCCTTCACCCACACTTTCCAATCCGGATCCTGGACCCTGCCGTCGATGGCAATCGAGACCGGAATGCCTGAGGTGCCGCGATACGCACTCTATTCCGGCGCAGTGCTCGATCAACTGACCTGGCAAATGCAGCGCTCTGGCTTGCTGACCGCAACGGCGCGGCTGGTGGCACAGGGCGAGACGATCAACACCACGTCACAGGCCGGCACGCCCGCGGAGCTGGATCTCATCCGCTTCGGGCACTTCAACGGCGCGATCAAGCGCAACGGCACCGCTTTGGGCAACGTGATCTCGACCGAGATCACCTATGCCAACAATCTCGACCGCATCGAGACTATCCGTGCCGACGGCATGATCGATGGCGCCGATCCGTCGATTGCGGCGCTCACCGGCCGTACCGAGGTCCGCTTTGCCGACTCGACATTGGTGACACAGGCGATCAACGGCGCTCCTTGCGAGCTGGAGTTTTCATACACACTCATCTCTGGCGAAAGCCTGACCTTCACGGCGCACGCGGTCTATCTGCCGCGGCCCCGCCTGGAAATTTCCGGGCCGCAGGGCGTGCAGGCATCGTTCGATTGGCAGGCGGCGCGCGACGCCACGCTCGGACGCATGTGCACCGCCGTGCTCATCAATGACGTGGAGGACTACTGACCATGATCCGTCTCGACCTTTCCACTGAGCCGAAATGGCTCGACCTTGGATCTGGCCTGCGTCTGCATGTGCTGCCGGTGACCACCGCCACCATGGTCGCCGCCCGCAACGATCCCACCGTCGAATCTTTGCCCAAGGATGCCAGCCAGGAAGAAATGGCGCTGGTCATGGCGAAGGCGGTCGCCCGCCGCGTGGTGATGGATTGGGAGGGCGTCGGCGATGAGAGCGGCATGCCGATGTCGGTCACGCCGGAAGGGATCGATGCGCTCCTCGACATCTGGCCGGTGTTCGAGGCGTTCCAGACCCGCTGTCTCGCGCCGTATCTGATGCTGGATGCGGAAAAAAACGCCTCATCGCCCTTGCCGAATGGCACTTCGGCGGGGGCGAGGCCTACTGCGCGGCCTGCGAAAGCGCGTGCGAAGATTGCCCGGCGCGGCTGAACTCTCCGGAAACTCCGGAGGGTTGGCAGGTCTGGGATCTCGTCCAGCGCCTGACTGGACAATTGCGTGTGGTTGGCGGCATGGGCGCCACGGTCGTCATCGGCTGGGACATGAACGCTGCCTTAGCCATGGCGCGCGCACTCGGTGTCAGTCCGCTGATTGCCGCCGAATGTCTGTCCGAGATCGAGGCGGTGATGGTGCGCAAGCTCAACGAACAGATGGCGGCCGAGCGCGCCTGATCAGATACGACTGTTGCACGCCGGCCTGTCAGGACTTGCGGCATTACCCCCGGTTCAGGCGCCTGCTCTTCTTCCTGCCAATGCTGCCGTCAGACGCGGATTGCGACTGACCGGTATCAGCTCGGATCGCCTGGACGTCCGGTTCCGACAGTTCGATTTCGTGGACCGTGGCCATCCGCTCACCACGCACATGCGCCAGCGCCTCCTTCAGGCCCTGTTCGATACTCTTGAAAGCTTCGCTCATGTCATCTTCCTCCAGGTTGCCAGACGCATATGTCAATGACGCACAGGCAAACCCTTGTTGGGAATTTGGCGGTCAGAACCGATCCGACCGATCCCGGCAATCGGTCGCTTCAGCACCCTTTGCGATCCCGGCAAGTGAACTCTGTTCCGGCACCGGTATCAGCAGAATGCCAGTTCCCTTTGGCATGAGTGCGAAGACCTGACCGACCTTCCAGCCCCGCGCAGCGCGGAGGGCCTCGGGGATCTGGATCTCAAATTTGGCGGACAAGGTGACGATCTCGGACATGACTCAAGTTTCCGCGGATCGGCACCGTCACGCAAGGCGTGTCTCCGTCTGACAGGAAGATTGACCCATGGCCGAAAAACGCGTCTCCGTCCGGCTCGTTGCCGAAGGCGGCCGGCTGGTCCGCTCCGAGTTCGAGGGCGTTGGCGAGGTTGGCGAGACGAGCTTCAAGCGGATCGAGAAGCAGGCTGACATCACCGGCAAGGTGGTGAGCCGGGTGATGGGCGTGCTCGGCGCCGCAATCAGCGTCCAGCAGCTCGTCACTTACGCCAACACATGGACCGATCTGCGCTCGCGGGTCGATCTCGCCACCGGATCGCAGGAACGCGGTGCCGCGGTGATGGAGCGGCTCGCCAACATGGCACGGCGGACCTATTCGAGCATTACGCAGACCACGGAATCCTGGCTCGCCAACGCCACGGCGCTGCGCGAGCTTGGTCTGTCTACCAGGGAGAGCCTGGATTTCACCGAGGCGCTCAACAACGCCATGGTGGTGTCGGGCGCCAAGGCGGATCGCGCGACTTCGGTGCAGAACGCGCTGTCGAAGGCGATGGCGCTCGGCAAGCTGTCTGGTGAGAACCTCAACACCGTGATCGCCAGCGGCGGCCGGATCGCCGAGCTGCTGGCGGCGGAGCTCAAGGTCAACGTCAATCAGCTGCGCGCCCTCGGCGCCGAGGGCGACATCACCGGCGATGTGATCCGGCGTGCACTGCTCGGCAATCTGGAGCGCCTGCGCAAGGAAGCCGACGCGATGCCGGCCACCATTGGCGATGCCTTCACGCTTCTGGGTAATGCGGCGCTGCAGCTGGTGGGCCGCTGGGACAAGATGGCGGGAACGTCCGCTGCCGTCGCAGCCGCGATCATTCTGCTCGCCGACAATCTGGAGCATCTTGCCGCCATCGGCATCGCTTTTGCCGGCTTCATGGCCGGACGCTGGGTGGTTGCCTTCGTTGCGGCACGGATTGCCACCTTCAGCCTGTCGGGTGCGCTGGCGTTGCTGCGCGGCGCCATCATCCGCACCGGCATCGGCGCACTGATCGTCGGCGCCGGCGAGCTAATCTACTGGTTCGGGCAGCTGGTCAAAGGCGCCGGCGGGTTTGGGCGCGCGCTCGAGCTGATGGGTAATCTGGCACGAGCCGTCTGGGACGGCATCAAGATCACGGCCAGCTCGTTTGTCGATGATTTCCGCGCGATCACGGCCAGCGTCGAGCAGCTCTGGCTCAAGCTGATGGCGTTCCTGTCCAACAAGTGGGCCGACTTTCTCGGTAGCATCGGTCCGACCTTCAACAAGGTCGCCGAGACCCTCGGCGCTGAGACGCGGATCGACTGGTTCGGGGCAAAGTCCTATTCCTCGATGCTTGATCACGCCGCCAGCAATGCCGGCGTGATGGCGGAGCGCTATCGTGAGCGTGCGACCGACACGCGCGCGCATGCCTTCGATGCTGTTGGTCCCGCCGCACAAGCGCTGGGCGATGCGGTGCGCAAAGCGGACAGTGCGGCCACCCTCGATGAGGCCGCCAATGCAGCGGGTCGTGTCACCACTGCACTCGATGCGTCGGCGAATGCTGCAAAGAAAGCCGGCAAGGCGCACAAGAAAAGTGCAGAAGAAGTTGTCACCGGCTGGGCGGCGGTGGTCAAGAGCCTGGCCGATTATGCGGAGAAGGCCCGCGAGATCGGCGCCGATGTCGGCAAGACGCTGGTCGGTGCGTTCAAGAGTGCGGAGGATGCCGTCGGCGAGTTCGTCAAGACCGGCAAGCTGAAGTTCGGCGATCTCGTCACCTCGCTGATTGCTGATCTGGCGAAACTCGCGGCGCGGCGCTTCATCCTCGGTCCCATCGCTAACGCATTGTCTGGCGCCTTGGGCAGCCTCGGCAGCAGCCTCTTTGGCGTGCCGAGCCCGGCGACGGCAGCCGCAGGACTGTTTGGCTCGCCGATTTATCACACCGGTGGCATCGTTGGCGGACCCAGCCCTAGCCGCATGGTGCCGGCCATAGCTTTCGCTGGTGCGTCGCGCCTGCATGCCGGTGGATGGGCAGGCCTGCGGCCAGACGAAGTGCCGGCCATCCTGCAGCGCGGCGAGCGGGTGCTGTCGAAGCGCGAGGCATCAGCCTCGGCACGTAGTGCATCCGCGCCGAGCGTCAACGTCACCATCATGGCGCGCGATGCGGAAAGTTTTCGGCAATCGCGCACACAGGTCGCCGCCGATATCGCCCGCGCCGTGTCGCTCGGCCGGCGCGGGCTCTGAGACCCTAACATGGCGTTCCACGAGGTCCGGTTTCCGGACGACATTTCGCGTGGCGCGCGCGGCGGACCGCAGCGTCGCACGCAAGTCGTGGAGCTCGCCTCGGGCGACGAGGAGCGCAACGCCAGCTGGGCCAGCTCTCGCCGCCGTTATGATGTCGCCTACGGTATCCGTCGCGCCGACGATCTGGCCGCAGTGGTCGCCTTCTTCGAGGCGCGCAACGGCCGACTGCATGGCTTTCGCTTCAAGGATTGGGCCGATTACAAGTCCTGCCTGCCGTCGCAGATCCCCGCCGCCACTGATCAGGCGATCGGCACTGGTGACGCCAGCACCAAAACATTCCAGCTGGTGAAGCGCTACGCCTCCGGCGCGCAGGCATGGGTACGCATCATTACCAAGCCTGTTGCCGGCAGCGTAGCGATCGCGCTGAACGGCACGCCAACGTCCTCCGGCTGGTCGGTCGATGCGGCCACCGGTCTCGTCACCTTCGTATCCGCACCTGCTTCCGGCGTCGCTATCACCGCCGGCTTCGCGTTCGACGTGCCGGTTCGCTTCGACACCGACACGCTCGACGTCACGCTCGATCTCGAGCGGCTCGGCTCGATCACCTCCATTCCCCTCGTGGAGATCCGACGATGAATGATGAACCCGGCTTCATCACCGCGGTGCTGCGCGACCTTGCGGCATCGACGGCGGTGATCCTCGCCGTCTGGGGCGCACTCGGTGGCGCCACCAACGCGCTGACCACCAAGATGCATCTGCGCGACGCGCTGCGCCACATCCTGCTTGGCGGCATCATCGCCGCCGGCATGGGCAGCCTGTCGATGGCGCTGGTCACGCGGTGGCTCGGCCTGCCGTCGGAAGCGATTCCGGCCGGAGGTGCGGCAGGCTCCGCCGCCTATCTCGTCGGCGTCTTCGGACCTGCCTTCATCGAGGTGACGCTGGCGCGCCTTCGCAACAAGGGAGGCGATCACGATGCGTGAGCTTCTGCGCTTGGCCCGCCAGCTTCGTTGCGACAGCCCCGATCCGCGCGAGGCGTTCGCCCATCGCATGCGCGTCGGCGTCATCGTCGCCCTCCTCATCCTGATCGTTTACCTGCTGAGGTAACCCATGCTCGAGAATTTCCAGAACTGCCTGGCGGTGACGCTGGGCTATGAGGGCGGCTGGTCGGATCATCCCTCCGATCCCGGCGGTGCCACGATGAAGGGCATCACGCTTGCCACCTATCGCCGCTTCAAACCGGGTGCGACCAAGACCGAGCTGCGCAACATCTCGAACGACACTGTCGCGAAGATCTACCGCTCCGACTATTGGGACAAGGTCGGCGGTGATCGGCTTGCCGCCGGTGTCGATCTTGCCACCTTCGATGCCGGCGTGAACTCCGGTTCTGGGCGCGCCAGGCAATGGCTGATGGCCGCGATTGGCGGTCCCGACCACGAGACCGTCCAGAAACTCTGCGCCAAACGTCTCGGCTTCATGCGCTCGCTCGCCATCTGGAACACGTTTGGCAAGGGCTGGTCGACGCGCGTCGCCGGTATCGAGGCCAAGGGCGTCGCCTGGGCGCTGGCGCAATCGATGGGTCCGATTCAAGTCCGTGAGCAGTTGGCGAAGGAGGCGACAACCGCGACCGCCACCTCGAACAAGCAAACCGCAGGCGCCAGCGCGGCCGGCACCGCGACCACGGCCGGTGGCAGCGACGCGCTCTTCAACCCGGATCATGTCGACCAGATCGCCGGCTGGGTGCTGGGCGGACTGCTGAGCGCCGGTGTGCTGGTCGCCGCCATCCTCATCATTCGCGCCATCATCCACCGTCAACGCGCTTCAGCCTATGCCGTCGAGGCAGGAAGGATCATGTCATGAGCGCCATTCTCGCGTCGATCCTGATCGATGTTGCGGCAAGGGTCGGCGCGCCGATCGTCAAGAGCCTGCTGGAAAAGCATGTCGGTGGCGCAGCCGGCGAGATTGGCGGCATGGTCATCGACGCCATTGCCGGCAAAGCCGGCGTGACGCCGGATAGTCTTCCTGGACTTCCAGCAAAGGATCTGGAAGCGGCCGTTGCCGCTGCCGAGGTCGACGCGCCGCAGCTCGTCGCGGCATGGGTCGGACAGCAGCGCGAAGCCAACAGGCTGATGCTGGCCGAGATGAGCAAGGGGCGACCCTGGTGGACCTGGGGCTGGCGGCCAGCGTGGATGTGGTTCCTCGGCTTTCTGTTCCTATTCCGTCTGGTGCTGGTGCCGGTGGCCGACGCCATCCTCGGCTCCAGCATCGCAGCGACCATCGACCTGTCCACCATGATGACGCTGACCGCCTGGTTCATGGGCCTCTACATGGGTGGCCACACCGTCAAGGACTTAGCTGCCAAGTGGGCGGAGCGGTCATGATTGCCGGTGATCGACCATGAAATCCCTCTCTCCAGCTCTGCAGACCCATCTCGACGCGGGCACGACGACGCTCAGCTGGTGCTGGAAGATCACCCGTGCCGATGGCGCCGTATTCGGCTTCACCGATCATGATCGCACGCTTGATTTTGGTGGCACTCTGTTCGAGCCGGAAAGCGGATTGACGGCGTCGGAGGTGCGTGCCGGTTCCGATCTCGCCGTCGATGCACAGGACGCACAAGGCGTGCTGACCTCCGATCGCATCACTGAGACCGACATTCTCGATGGACGCTGGGATAATGCCGAGGTCGAGCTCTGGCGGGTCAACTGGACCGACACCTCGCAGCGTGTGCTCATGCGCCGCGGCGCCATCGGCCAGATCCGGCGCGGCCGGCTCGCCTTTGTCGCCGAGATGCGGAGCATAGCGCATGTGCTCGGCCAGACCGTCGGCCGCATGTTCCAGGCGACCTGCGATGCAGAACTCGGCGACGTCCGTTGCCGCGTCAATCTCGATGCGCCCTCCTTCAAGGGGACAGGTTCTGTTATCGACATACTGCGCGACCGCGCTTTCACGGCATCGGGGCTTGGTGGCTTTGCCGCGGGCTGGTTTGCCTTCGGCACAGTAACATGGACCAGCGGCGTCAATGCAGGACGGCGCGCCGAGGTGTTGTCGCATGATCTCGTCGACGGCATCGCCATCCTGACGCTGCTCGAGGCGCCGGTGCGGCCGATTGTCGGAAGCGATGCCTTCGTCATTCGCGCCGGCTGCGACAAGCGCATCGCGACCTGCCATGCGAAATTCGCCAACGTCGCGAACTTCCGCGGCTTCCCGCACATCCCCGGCCAGGATGCGGTGCTGCGCTATGCAACGCGCGACGGTGCCCACGATGGAGCGGTGCTGTGAGGACGGCTACGCCGAAACGTGTGATCGCCGCCGCGCGCACCTGGCTCGGCACTCCCTATCACGACCAGGCAAGCCTCAAGGGTGTCGGTTGCGACTGCCTCGGCCTTGCTCGCGGCGTCTGGCGCGAGGTGGTGGGCAATGAGCCATTCACCATCCCGCCCTATAGCCGCGATTGGGGCGAGACCGGTCCACGCGAGGTGCTGCTCGAGGGCGCCCGCGGTGCCATGATCGAGATTGCACCGGAACATGCCGCCCCCGGCGCGCTGCTGCTGTTCCGCATGGCGCCACGCGCCATCGCCAAGCATGTCGGCATTCTGACCGGCACCGACAGCTTCCTTCATGCCTATGAGCGGCTCGGCGTGATCGAGCAGCCGCTGACCTTGCCCTGGCGACGGCGCATAGCCTTCGCTTTTCTGTTTCCGCGGCCGGCCCTTGTCCTGCGCAAGAAGGCCCGGCGCAAGACAAGGTCCTGATCCATGGCCGCTCTCGTTCTCGGTGTCGCCGGTGCCGCCATTGGCGGCAGCATCGGCGGCACCATCCTCGGCGTCAGTGCCGCCACCATCGGCGGCTTTGTCGGCGCCGCCGCCGGCTCCATGGTCGACAGCTGGATCGTGTCGTCGCTCACCCCTGCCCAGCGGATCGAGGGCGCGCGTCTCGACAGCCTGCGCCTCACCTCATCGACCGAAGGCGCCGTCATTCCCCGGCTCTATGGCCGCATGCGCATCGGCGGCAACATCATCTGGGCGACCGACTTCCGCGAGGAGAGCAGAACCACCACGCAAGGTGGCGGCAAGGGATTTTCGATGGGCGGTGGTGGCGCCAAGGTGCAGACCACCGAATATCTCTATTACGCGAGCTTTGCGGTCGCGCTCTGCGAAGGTCCGATCACCGGGATCGGCCGTATCTGGGCCGATGGCAAGCTGCTCGACACCGCCGGCATTGCCTGGCGCTGGTATCCCGGCGACGAGAACCAGACCGCAGACCCCTTCATTGCCGCCAGGATGGGCGCGGCCGATACGCCGTCCTATCGTGGCACGGCTTACGTTGTGTTCGAGGAATTGCCGCTCGCCAATTACGGCAACCGCCTGCCGCAGCTGTCCTTCGAGGTGTTTCGGCCGCTCGCCGATGCCGACACCGCCGAAGGGCTGGTTCGCGCCGTCACCATGATTCCGGCTTCGGGCGAATTCACTTATGCGACGCAAGGCATCCGCCATGGCAGCGCCTGGACACAGATCCCGGCCAATCTCAACGCGCTGTCCGACACCGCCGACATGGTGGTGGCGCTCGATCATCTGCAGGCGACGATGCCTGCAATTGAAAGCGTCAGTCTCGTCGTCGCCTGGTTCGGCAACGATCTGCGCGCCGGTCATTGCCAGATCAGGCCTGGCGTGGAATTGGCGTCGAAGCTGACCTTCCCGAAGACCTGGACTGTCAACGGCGTATCGCGCGCCAATGCCCATCTCGTCAGCCGCGACGCCGAGAACCGCCCGGTCTATGGCGGCACACCGGCCGACTTTGCCGTCGTGCAGGCGATCCGCGAGATGAAGGCGCGTGGCCTGCGGGTTACCCTTTATCCCTTCATCCTGATGGATGTGCCGCCTCACAACAGCCTGCCGAACCCGTATTCCGACAACGCCAGCGAGGCCGGTCAGCCGGCGTTTCCCTGGCGTGGCCGCATCACCTGTTCGCCGGCAGCCGGTTACGCGGGAAGCGTCGATAAAACCGCTGCCGCCGCTTCGCAAGTGGCAGCCTTCTTCGGTGCGGCGACACCGGCACAGTTTGTGGCGTTCGGAGACACCGTGCTCTGGACCGGCCCCACCGGCGATTGGGGTCTGCGCCGCATGGTGCTGCATTATGCGCATCTCTGCAAAGCCGCCGGCGGCGTCGATGTCTTCATCATCGGCTCGGAGATGCGCGAGCTGACCACTATTCGTGATGGCGCCGGCAGCTATCCCGCCGTGCAGGCGTTGCGCGATCTGGCATCGGCTGTGTGCTCGATCCTCGGGCCTGGTGTGAGGATCAGCTATGCCGCCGACTGGAGCGAGTATTTCGGGCATCAGCCAGCGGATGGCTCGGGCGACGTCTTCTTCCACCTCGATCCGCTGTGGGCGGATAGCAACATCGACTTCATCGGCATCGACAACTACATGCCGCTCTCCGATTGGCGCGACGGTGTCGATCATCTCGACGCACAGGCCGGCTGGCCTGCGATCCATGATCGCGCCTATCTGCAATCCAACATCAACGGCGGCGAAGGTTTCGACTGGTACTACGCCTCGGATGCTGATCGGGCGAACCAAATTCGCACAGCGATCACCGATGGCGCTGCCGCCAAGCCGTGGGTGTTCCGCACCAAGGATCTGCGCTCATGGTGGTCGAACAGGCATTACGACCGTCCTGGCGGCGTGGAGAGTCCGACGTCGACAGCGTGGGGGCCGCAATCCAAACCGATCCGCTTCACCGAGCTCGGTTGCCCGGCCATCGACCGCGGTACCAACCAGCCCAACGTTTTCGTCGATCCGAAGTCGGCGGAAAGCGAGGTGCCACACTTCTCGCGCGGCTGGCGCGACGATGCCATCCAGCGCGCCTATCTGGAAGCAACGTATCTGTGGTGGAGCGATCCGGCCAACAATCCGACCTCAATCATCTCAGGCAGCCGCATGGTGCATGTGCCCGAATGCGCTGCCTGGACCTGGGATGCGCGACCCTATCCGTTCTTTCCCGAGCTGACCGATGTCTGGACCGACGGAGAGAACTGGCGGCTCGGCCACTGGCTGACCGGCCGTCTCGGTGCGGTCTCGCTCGCCGCCCTTGTGCGGCATCTGTGTCGGCGCGCCGGTATGCGAGATGAGCAGATCGATGTCTCAGGGCTCTGGGGCGCCGTCGAGGGCTATGTCATCGGCGCACTGGAAAGCCCGCGGGCGTCGATCGCGAACCTTGCCCGTCACTTCGGCTTCGATGCCGTCGAAAGTGAAGGCAGGATTCGCTTTGTCATGCGCGGCCGGGCGGCCGTCGCCAGCATTCCGACTGAGGCCATGGTGGCGGCCGATCAGAACGAGGTTCTGGAGCTGACCCGCAGCCAGGAGACCGAACTGCCCCAGGCGCTCAAATGGCAGGTAGCGCGCGCCGACGAGGATTACGATGCGGCGATCGTCGAAGCCCGCCGTATCACCGTTGAAGCGTCCCGCGTCTCCTCCGAGACCTTCCCGTTTGCGGTGCCGCTAGAGGAGGCCGAACGCCGTTGCCGCCGTGCGCTGATGGAAGCCTGGACCGGGCGTGAGAGCGCCGTCTTCCGGCTGCCGCCATCGCGGTTGGCGCTCGATCCGGCCGACGTGATCCGGCTCGACCATGATGGCCGCGAGATCGATTTCCGTCTCGTGTCGGTCGCCGACGCTGAGGCACGCAGCGTCGAGGCGATTCGCCAGGATCGGCAGGATTACGATCTTCCGCCTGGCGCGGCACGACCATCGACACTCTCCAAAACTGTCGTCTTCGGCGCGCCGGAGGTGGTGTTCCTCGACCTGCCGCAACTGACGGAAGCGCACATCCCGCACCATCCGCTGATCGCCGCGCAGGCACAGCCATGGCCGGGGCAACTGGCGGTGTTCCGCAGCCCCGGCAATGACGGCTTCGAGCTGGTCACCAACTTCAGCACCCGTGCCCGCATCGGCACGTTGACGAATGATCTGTGGTCCGGACCGGTCTCGCGCTTCGACCACGGCAACGTCATGATTGTCGATCTCGTCACCGGCACGCTCGAAAGCGTCACCGATATTGCGCTCCTCGGCGGCGCCAATGCGCTTGCAGTGGAAAGCGCACCAGGTATCTGGGAGGTCTTGCAAGCAGGATCGGCCGAACTGATCGCGCCGGGCCGCTACCGGCTGACGCGGCTGTTGCGCGGTCAGCGCGGCACCGAAGGCGCGATGGCCGATCCGGTGCCGGCGGGTGCGCGCGTGGTGGTGCTCGACAGCATGCTCGCCGACCTGCCGGTCACCGAGGCCGATCTCGGCATGGCGATGAACTGGCGCATCGGCCCGGCCTCAAAACCTGTCAGCGACGAGACCTATGTGGCACAGACCTTCACGCCCGAGGGTGTTGGGCTCCGGCCCTTCGCGCCGGTCCATGTCGAACAACCATGGCGCAAGGCGCGCGTGCCTGGTGATCTCACCATTCGCTGGGTGCGTCGGGATCGATCGCTCGCCGCAGACAGTTGGAATGCCGTTGAAATCCCGATGAGCGAGGCCAGCGAATCCTGGCAGGTCGACATCCTCGACGGCGCAACCATCAAGCGGTCCCTGACAACGTCCACCGCCAGTGTCGTCTACAGCGCAGCCGACCAGAGCGCCGATTGGGGCGCGCCGCTCGGATCAGGAAACGCGCTCACCGTCCGCATTGCCCAGATCGGGCAGATGTTTGGCGCAGGTGCTGCGCTCACCACCACCCTCTGGTTCTGATCATCGGAGACACCCATGTCCGACACAACAGTGCATCTGGCGCTGCCCTTCATCATGGCCGCGCAGGCTCAGAAACACGTTACTCATAATGAGGCGCTGCGGGTCCTCGATGGCGTCGTGCAACTGTCGGTCAAGGATCGCGACCTGGCGGCGCCACCCGGCAGTCCCCATGACGGCGATCGCTACATCGTCGGCTCGGGCGCAACCGGTGCATGGGCCGGCTGGGATTTGAACGTTGCCCTCTGGTCGGATGGCGCCTGGCTGCGCCTGCCGCCGCGCGCCGGCTGGCTTGCATGGATCGAGGACGAAAGCCTGCTGCTGGCCTTTAATGGCTCCAGCTGGATTGATGTGACGCCCGACGCACTGCAGAGCCTTGCCCTTCTGGGCGTGGGCACCACAGCAGATGCCGCCAATCCGTTCTCCGCGAAACTCAACGCGGCGCTCTGGACTGCGAAATCGATCGCCGAGGGCGGCACCGGCGATCTGTTCTACACCATGAACAAGGAGGCCGCCGGCCGCGATCTCGGCCTCACGCTGCAGACTGGCTACGTCACCAAGGCCCTGGTCGGCCTGTTCGGTTCGGACAGGTTCCGGCTGGCGGTTTCTGAGGACGGCAGCGTCTTCTTCGACGGACTGATCGTCGATAATGCCAACGGCATCGTCGACCAGCCCCGGCTGCCGCGCTTCAAGGGGTATACCAACTACGACAACTATGTTGCCGTCGACACCTGGACGAAGATCGCGATCAACAACACCGACTACAACGACCAGAGCGCCTTCGACGCCGGCAACAACCGTTTCGTCGCTCCGGTCGCCGGCACCTACCTCCTCGGCGCCACGCTGCTCTACAAGGTCAATTCCAGCACCGCGGCGCGAATGCGCGGGCGGCTGGTGTTGAACACCTCGACGGAAATCCGAGGATCGTTCGGCGAGATATCCGGCGCGCACGCCTCCGAGGCGACGGCGCTCTGGCTGCAGACCATGACCCCGCTCGCCCAAGGCGACACGGTGGAACTTCAGGGCACATTCCGGGTTGCGGACGGGTATTTCGCAGCCGACCACACGTCCTTATGGGGCTGCAAGGTCGGATGAAATACAGGCAGCACGGTTTCTGTGGGCAACCGCACGCGATCACGCGTGTGAAGGTCCATCCGCAGAAGTCTCGTTTTTGAGCTGCAAGCTGAGCTTCAGAAGTTGTCGGCGGATAGCTCCGCTGTCGGCCGCGAGATCTACTGTGGCGAACCGAATGAGATGTCCGTGCACCGAGATGGCTTCGTCGATCGTTTCACCGATGGCCGGGTGCAGCAACAAGCCCTCGGCCTTGTCGGCCATCGGATCCCCACGTCCTGCCTGTGAACGTATGTACGCGTAGATTTGGTAAAGGTATCCGCTGCGCAACGTCGCCTCGCGGCGCCAGCCCGCCGTCACGATGCTGGTGAACTTGGTGTCGATCACGATACGGCGGCCGACCAGCGCATCGTCGAGCACGATATCAGTCTGCATCCCCGGCAATATCTCTCGCGCGCCCTCGGTCCACCAATCGATCGGCCAGTCGAGCGCACCCCCTTTGTGTACGCGCCATCGCTTTGGTGGCAGGATGGTTTTGTAGAAGCCGCCGACGGCGCGTTCGAACAACCGCCGGGCCCACTGCTCCTCCCTATCCGGCATCGGCAATGGTCGCGGGCCAGCCCGCTCGGTGGGCAGAACGAGGTCTATCGCAAGCATCGCCGCTGCGAGCATCTCGCAATCCGTCGCGTCGTGACGGCCAATGCGGTCGGCGCTGAGCTCGGCTCGCGATGGCATGGCGCCGGAGACACCGAGAGCCTGCATATCCGCAGCCAGCCGGCGGCAACGATGGCGGAGCTCGGGGCGCGTGACCAGCCGCGCCACCGCCCCGAGCGCGCCGCGGACGAAGCGGTTGCGCGGCGTGTCGACACTGAGCTCGACGAAACGGCACGCCACGGCTCCGCGTGCGAGCAACTGTCGGCGCTCCGTTCGCAGGACGTCGATCCGACCTCGGACCCGCGACAGGTCGGCGCTGCGCGGACGGTAGCCGAGGCTCAGCTGTCGTCGCTGGCGTTCCTCTACCGCCTGCGCCAGCAGTTCGGCAACGAGATCGGCGATCTCGTCCGGGTTGTGCTCGACGTCGACGAGTGTGCGGCCCGCCGTCCGGAACAGGTCCGAGGCGTAAAGCATCAGAAGCCAGATGTTGCGCACCGGGATGCGACCGATGAAGCCCGCAGCGGCGGTCTCGCTCACCCCGGCATCGGCGATCACCATCCCTGCAGCAGTCGATCGAGGGCCTCGCGCGCCGATTTCGGCGCGTCGAACCAGTATTCGTCGAGCAGCGGGCCGATCTCCGTCTCGGCCACCTGGCGAAACCATTCTCGTGTGGTGCCCGGCTCCAGTTTCGCCGTTGGTGTGACGTAGCTGTGCCCAATCTCGAATTGACGACCGAACGCCCCGGCGATCTCCGCGTTCAGCGCAAGGATTCGCCGCTCGATGTCGTCTGCGAGCAGAGAATCGACCCCACCCCTCTCGGTCACCCACCGCCGCCATGCTGGCCCAAGCCGCGGCTCGAGCCCCACGAATGCGAAGCGCCTGCGGAAGGCCAGGTCGACGAGCGCCAGCGAGCGATCAGCGATGTTCATGGTGCCGATCACGAACAGGTTCTCGGGAACGTGCACTGGGCGGCGCAGGCCATCGGCATCGGGATAGCATAACTCCAGCGCCTCACGCGGCGTACGCTTGCCTGCCTCCAGCAGAGTTAGCAGTTCGCCGAAGATCTGCGCGGGGTTCCCGCGATTGATCTCTTCGATGATGATGACGTAGCGGGCGTCCGGGCGACCCAGCGCAGCACGGATCGCCTCCATGAAGACCCCGTCCGCAAGAGTTAGCTTTCCATCGCCGCTCGGCCGCCAGCCGCGGACGAAATCCTCGTAGGAAAGGTTCGGATGAAACTGGACGGCCCGGATGCGCGCCTCGTCGCGCTCGCCCATCAGCGCGAAGGCGAGGCGCTTGGCGATCCACGTCTTTCCCGTTCCCGGCGGCCCCTGCAGGATCAGGTTCTTGCGCGTACGCAGGCGCTCTAGAAGACGTTCGATCTCCTCTTGCTCCAGGAAGCAGCCGTCGCGCATGATGTCATCGACGTCGTAAGGTTCCGTCGGCGAAGGCGCCTGCACGGGATCTGCCGCAGCGGACTCATCCTGATCCTTCGTCGAGGTTAGTTCGGCTGCGCATGGTTCCGTCTGGACATCTTCGGGTGCCTTGTATCGCCAGGATGCGAGCGACAATTCGGGGAAGCTATGAACCGGATAGCTGTCCTCCCCGAAACGCGCCTTGAGGTCGTCAACGAGCTTCAAATACGTCGTTCCGCTGCAGGGCTTCTGCGGTCCAATCGTCGGGATCCGCATTTGCAGTCGTCCCGTGAGGAAAGCGCGCGAGTTGCGGTCGAGGGTCGGAAACTCCCAGGGATGCGACCAATAGAGGCCGGTAGAGAGATTCCACGAAGCGCCCCAGACCTCGACCGCTGCGTCGTAAGCGGAGATGAACGCCTCCCGCTGCTCCGGCTGATCGGCCTCCACGAGCGCCGCCGCGGCAATGAACAGATCCCACAACTTATCGATGTCGTTTTCGCCACGTTTGTCACCGTAACTGAAGAACCACGAGCGCTGATTGTTCAGGACTGGAATACCCTCGAAGGAAGCCGGCGGATCCTCCTCCACGCCGATTAGCTTTGCGAGTGCCCCTGCGATCGCGCGCCTATTGTCCTCTGTCATAGATCGGTTGAACGTGCCCATCGCCGTGAATGGGCAGATATCGCGCAGGGGGCCGGTTCCGCCTTCGGGATAGCGGTCCTGCAAATAGCCGAGTCCCGCCATATCTTGTGCAATGGCATGAATGCCTTCGATCAATGGCTGCCTGTCCGCCCGATAGTCGAGAAGCTTCGCCGCGACGGCGCTGTAGAAGGCTGTCCAGCGGAAACGCTGCTCCCCGTCCGCGTCGCCGAACCGCTCCCGCCAGAATGGCTCATTCCTGAACCGGTTGATGTCCTGGGGTTGGTCGTCGAAGGCAAAAGCCAGAAGTCCATCCTCCATCCACCCGCCCGGCGCGACGCGCCAGACCGTCGCGCGATTGGTGTAAAAATACCATTCGCGGGGCGGCGAAACCGGCGACCAGTCTACTCGCAAATGCTTGCCGTCATCGAGATTCGCGGTGATCGTGCCGACCGCCTTGATCGCCAACACCGAGACGGTCGCGCCGCGATTGTCAAACGGAAGATCGTGCTTACGTGTGTAAGATGACTTGATGGCGATCTTGTCGCCCGGCCGCATGGAGCGCACGACATCTCCATACTTGCCGTCCTCGTAGCCGTTCTCCCATATTCCCTCAGCGAGAAATCGTGGCGTTTGATCCTCGGTCCGATTGTACGCCGCGCCGACAAACCAGGACGGCCGCGCGCTCGATTCCGCCGACATTACACATTCTCCAATACTGCGACGATCAGACTGATTGTAACGCTTTCATTTCGCATAGCCTCTGCATCATCTTGCCAACGTACGCGGCCTTGTCTTCCTCCTGAAAGAGGATGTTTCGCGCCTCCATGGCCGGCTTATCGACCGACCAAAGCAGTCGCATCACGTGCGAAGCCGTTCTTCGCATCGCGTGCGGACATGTGTTGCATGATTGCCCCCAAAGTTGGAGCCACTTTAGCTATAATGGCGCTTTGCTGTGAAGGGCTCTAAGCGGATTTAAATGCGTCGTAGATCCTCGCAGCTGGGACGCTTCTGAGGGTCGAAAAATATACATCCAGATCGGGCGTGCCGGGAGTTTCCGTCGGTGCTCAACCGGCACGCCCATCCCACGTCATGACCAGCATAACGCCAGTCATGCGGCCGGCGAAAACTCGAGCCGGCCTGGTGGGCTCCGAGCGGGTTCGCCGCCATCCCCACCGCCGCACTTGATCCGCCCCACAGTGCGGCTTCTCCTGCGGTCCCCGCGCTTATCGGGTCCGGGTCCCCATCGATTGCTGTGCAGCTACTCAGCTGCCGTCGGCAAAGTAGATGTCATCTCGGCGATCGACTGGAATTCACTGAGAAACTCCGGCCGGTATTGCATCAGGTGTCGCACGACGCGCGCATTCCCGAGGAGCTTGGCGAGGTATCTCTTGATGACGGTCAGTTGCAGGTGATTCTGTCCGTAGGTCTCCTGGATTGAGGTGATGCCCTCCTGCAGCCTCGCAAGCTCGCGTTCCATCCGTGCCATGGCTTCGGGTGTTACTCCTTTCAGGCGCTTCGGTTTGGTTGTCTCGACCAGCTGCGCCTGCGGAGTACCCGCAAGGATCGCTGAGACGTAAGCCAACGAATAGTTGTTGGCGTTCACCAGAAGCTCCGATGCCTCGATTTGCCGTAGCGCCTTCATCTTCCGGAGGATCTCGAACACGGCCGAGGTGCAGGGTTTGTCCTTCAGGATCGCAACGGCCTCTTCGCAGATCCCGTCCAGCAGGCGAGCCTTACGTCGGATGCTGCTGGGATTGAGATCCAACGCGGCAGCGATCTTCTCCTCGGAAACGCCGCGCTCGATGGCCCTCAGGATCATTCGATGTTCTTGTATCGGGGCGAGACGGCTGACCCGCTTGTTATAGGTGAAGGCTTCGTCATCAGTTGAGACGAGGCACTCGACCTGTTCGATCCCCAGATCCTTCAGGATTTCGATTCGGATGTGCCCGTCGAGGAGCAGGAAGGCCCCACCTTGCACGGGGGCACGTGCAATGACGGGCGGTTCGACCAGTCCGACCTCGCGAACAGATGTCTTTATCTGCCGATACTTTCTGCTGGACTTCACGGAGGAGCCGAGGGCACGCACGGGCAGGATCGACTGGATCGGCAGGGTCACGCAGTCGCCTTCGAAGGCGAGAGCAATAGCGCCCGACGAACCGCACTTGCCTGACTTCATGCCCTGGCTCCTTCGCGCAGTGCATCGGTGAGATACGTGGGGAGCGTGTCTAGCCCTTCGGCCCGAAGGAGGGTGAGGAAATGCTCGTCATCGCGTAGGCTGCGGAATGCTTCGACGACGAACATCAATCGGCCCTGCGTCAGCTCGGCCTTCTTGATCAGCAGCTTCTGGCGATCCGCCTCCTGCTGATAGGCACGGACGAGGGCGTCGCTGGTCAGCGGGCGCTTGGCGCCGTCCTTGCGTCCATAGCGATTGTATTTGAGGTGCGGCCCCTGCGTTTGGCGTTGCTGGATGAGGCGGCGCACCGCTGTCAGCTTTTTCCCGCGTAGCTTTTTCTGGGTATAGGCATCCATCAGTGCGCGCTGGGCACCTTCGGCGTCGGTCTTCGAGATTTCGATGGCAAGGTTGAGCGGCAGTAGGCCGGTCTCCACAGCCGAGACGAGCCGTTCCTCTCCGTGTTCGAGAAGACCGGCAATCATGCCGACATACTCGGTCGTCACACCAATCTTGTTGCCGATCTGCCGGTCATCGTAGCCGCGTTTCCGAAGCGTACCGATCTCGCGCATCAGGTCAATTGGCCGGTGCTGCCGTCGAGCGCAATTCTCAACGAGGCTCATGACCAGGCATTCGCTTTCGTCGACATCGACCACAATGGCCGGGATCGCTGTCTGCTTCAACTCGATGAAGGCCTCGAGGCGTCCTTGGCCGCAGACGAGATCGTATTCGGTGGGATCGGTGCCCGCGTGCCGAGCCACCGTGATCGGACGCTTCAATCCAATCCGCGCGATGTTCTCGACCATCTCCTTAAAATTGCGCCGATTGCGTACTCGCGGGTTAAGAATGCGGATCCGCTCGGTCGGGATCAGCAGCACTTGCTTCGGATCGTGTTCCTGCAATTCGTCCGACATCAGGCTGCCTCCATAGCTTGGGTTCGGCCAGCGAGGGTGTAGAAGAAGTCGAGTGTGTCGAACCGATAGGCGTCCAGCCAAAGCCCGTTCTGCTCGGCGAGACGCAGTCGATCGAGCGTCATATCGATGCTGGGCAGGAGGTAGTAGTCGCGCGGCGATTCGTTCAGTTCATCCATCCGCACAGCGATGGTGATATCAGGCACGAGACCAGTGTCGAGGCAGATGCGCCAACGGAGCGACCCTGCCCCTGTTGTATGACAGCGGGCGAGAATGACGGACGCAGTGAATTCGTCGTTGACACGAATAAGGTCGGTGGTGTGATCCCGCACGGCGATGCCGCCGCCTCGCGTGATGCCTGCCATGATCTCGGCGATCACGTGGGGATGCGCCTGTCGTAGCGCCCGGTTGATCTCGATGTAGCGATAATCGCGCTCCGGCTCATAGCCGATCAGATGGTACGCTCGCAGGAGACTGCCGAAGCGGCTGCGATAGACGCTGGACGAGGGCAGATCATCCTGCTCGTCGATGATTAGGCCTGACAGTACGCCTTGCTGCTTCAGAATTGTCCGGAGGGCATCGAGCAACTCCTCATCGCTGAAATGGCGGCTGCGCGCATCCACGATCTCTCGCGCGCGCAGAAACAGAGCCCGATCGACGATGGCAGGGTAGGCACCTTCGGCGCGGATCCACATCTCGCGCGGGTTCACCACCCGGCGCTGCTTGAGCTTGAAGGACACCTTGTTGAAGACGTTGTTGCCGATGTACTTTTCGTTCGTCAGAACCTGATGGACAGTCGCGCGTGTCCACGGCCGACCAAGATCGGTCCGACATCCTTCAGCATTGAGGGTCTCAGCGATTTCACGCTCCAATCGGCCTTCGTCGACGAACATCGTGTACATCCGCTGGACGACACGCTGCTCATCCGCGGGGCCGGGAACCAGGATGACGCGATCGGTTTGGATGCTCTTCTGCTCCCCGCGCGACAATTCACCTTTCGGGTTTCCATCCTCGTCGATGAGCACACGGCGTAGCCCGTAACCGGCCGCTCCGCCCTGCCGATACCCAAGCTCGACGAGACGGCATTGGCCCGCGAAGACCTTCACGGAGAGCTCGCGGCTGTACTCGCCCGCCATCACCCGCTTGACGGTCTTCAGAAGGTTCGAGCCGATGCTGCCGTCATTCTCGAACTGCTCGCCGCAGTAGTGGACACGGATCCCGGCGCGCGAGCAGACATGCTCGTGATAGGCCCCTTCATCTGCGTCCTGAAACCGGCCCCAGCGACTCACATCGTAGACGAGGATCGCCTTGAAGTTGGCCCGACCGGACTGAACCTCAGCCATCAGCGCCTGCAGCGCTTCGCGGCCATCAAGTCGTAGCCCCGATCTTCCGGAATCCTCGAAGACGCGTAGGATTGTCAGGCCGCGGGCCGTGGCGTAGCTGCGGATGACGTCGAGTTGGTTCTCGGTCGAATATTTCTGATGATCGGTCGACATCCGGACATAGGCCACAGCCGGAATTTGGTCGCCGGTATCGTCATCACGGCTGTGCCGATTGTGCGAGTTGCGCCCACTCAACAGTCCATCCTCACGCTATTTCGGGCGCAAATCGTCGTTCCCGCAACGCGTCCGGTTCAACCTCTCCTTGCTCATTAAAAGCCAAGGAGGGCGGAATGTCGTTTCCGAAAAAGGGCAAGTTCTTTCCAGATCGAAACGGATATACTGATAGCCACGGAAGTCAGGATTCCGTCGGCTTCTCGGCCGAGATCGCTGCTGCGCTGCATCGCTCGCTGGGGTCCACTGGTGCCGCGGTGAAGACGGTGGCAGGTTGGACCGGCGCCAACGAGAAGACCGTGAAGAACTGGTTTTCTGGGCGTTACGGTCCCAGTGGCGAGCATCTCGCAGTGCTTGTTCGGCATTCCGACGAAGTGCTGAACGCTTTTCTGGTAATGGCGGGGCGGCAGGAGCTCATGGTAGCCATCAAGCTCGCTGCAGCTGAGCAGGCGATAATGGATTTGCTGATGGCCGTGCGTAGTCTGGCCGGAGATAGTGGGGATAGCTGGGACGTCAAGCAGAAGCTCAAGCCGGCCCGACGACATCGATGATCCTGCACTGCATCAGGTCGTTGAAGAGTTGAGGCGCCAAACCGCAAAATTGAGTGCAGTCGCGAACGTGACCCATGCGAGGTAGGGCACGAGTAGCAACGCTGCTCCAACATGGAGCGGGAGGAAGAGCACTATCGTCGCAACAATGGAAAGCCATACCAAAACAATGTCGACGAACGCCAAGTCGGGGCGGTGCAGGCCAAAGAAGAGCGGCGTCCAAGCCGCGTTGAGCACCAGCTGGAGGGCGTAAACGGCAAGCGGCAGAACGGCACCGGCAAATTCGAATTCCCGCCAAACCAGCCAGCCGGATACAGCGATCATCACATAGAGGATGGTCCATACCGGAGCAAACAGCCGGTTCGGTGGACGCCACGATGGCTTCTTCAAGCGCTCATACCATTCGCCTGGCCGGAAGAAGGCGCCTGTCATGGCCGCCAGGAAACAGGCAACGATAAATCCAGCAAACCCAAGGATCGAGGTCATCTTCGTTGCAAATCTCCAGCTCGGATTGGGGTAAGAGTCAGCGACGCATCCATAAACGGATTTCTAGCGTTTGTCCGGTGAGATGACGACAATGGCCGAGCACGATGCGCGGCCGTGGCGCCTATATGCTAGGTGCATCCTATGGTATCTCGGCAATTGCAGGAGGAGCCATGTGTTTCGGTTTCCGCTTTGGGGCAATCAGGTACGGTTGGCGCCTGCCTGTCGCGCATCTGTCCGCGCGAGATCGCGCCGGCGCGAACCGTTCGGATGACGGAAAGCCGTACTGAAGTCGATGCGCATGGCCCACCATACGCGCAACCGGAACGGTCGCTGCCTGGTTCGGGTCAGACTTTCTGCCGATTTTTCGTTGGATGCCGCCCCCTTGCCGGCCAGGGCAAGGCTATCAAACCCAACACGCGGCGCGCCGCTGATCAAGTCGGCGGTCTCCGTCACCGTGGTGGCCCGCATTTGGGCCGACCCTCATGATAGCCGGGCCGACAGAGGCGCGGCAATCGCAAGAAACCATGGGCTCGACGCTCCATTCCCGCCTGCGCGATAATAAAGGCAACGCAAGGGACGTCGGGGTCGGACGACTGTTTCCCGAAGAGCTAGCGGGAATCGCCTTAGCCGAGGGGAGATGAGGCGCATGGAAACGACACTGACCGATCGCTTCAAGACCGCTATCCTGCTCATGGCTGCGACCGGCCTGATTGCGGGACTTGCGTTCTACTTCACTGACCAACCCGACGTTGCGAACCTGGTCTGGATCGCCGGCGTCGTTCCGGCACTTGCTGCGCTCGTGGTCGAGATCCTTCGCAGCATTGGGCGCGGCGAAGTCGGACTGGATATCGTTGCCGCGCTCTCCATGTCGGCAGCACTCGTCTTCGGCGAGACCCTCGCAGCGGCGGTCGTCGCGGTGATGTATTCGGGCGGCACCTTCCTCGAAGCCTTCGCCGAGGGCCGCGCCCGGCGCGAAATGCACGACCTCCTCTCCCGTGTGCCCCGGACCGCGACCCGGCATCGAAACGGTGGGCTGGAGGAGGTGCCGCTCGATGAGATCGCGCCCGGTGACCGACTCCTGATCCGGCAAGGCGACGTCGTTCCAGTTGACGGCACGGTGGCCTCTGATACGGCCTTCGTCGACACCTCGGCGCTCACAGGCGAGTCGCTTCCGGTGCGTCTCGCGCGCGGGGCTGAGACCATGAGTGGCTCGACCAACGCGGGCGAGGCCTTCAATCTGATAGCGACGCGCGAGGCGAAGGACAGCACCTATGCCGGAATTGTCCGGCTGGTTGAGGAGGCGCAGGCGTCGAAGGCCCCGATGTCGCGGCTGGCCGACCGCTGGTCGCTGGGCTTTCTCGCGGTCACGGTGGGCATCGCCTTCACTGCCTGGTGGTTCACCGGTGATCCGATCCGGGCCGTCGCCGTCCTTGTGGTTGCCACGCCGTGTCCGCTAATCCTTGCCGTGCCGGTCGCGCTGGTCGCCGGCCTGTCGCGCGCGGCGCATTTCGGCGTCCTGATCAAGGGAGCGGGTCCGCTTGAGACGATGGCGCGCATCCGCACCCTGATCCTCGACAAGACGGGCACCTTGACGGATGGTCGTCCGCAGATCGTGTCGATCGACAGCCATGGCGGCATGGCCCCGGACGACATCCTGCGCCTGGCTGCAGCGCTCGACCAGGCTTCAAAGCACCCTGTGGCGCAGGCCATCGTCGCCGCAGCGAAGGCGCGGGGCTTCACGCTGCCCGTGCCGTCAGATGTTGCCGAGATCCCGGGCGAAGGGGTCGTAGGTCATGTCGAGGGCCGCCCGGTCATCGTCGGCGGGGACGGTTTCGTGGCGTCCCGGGTCGGGCGGATGACGGGCGATCATCCCGCAAAGGGCGCCGGATCGGTCCTCGTTGCCGTGGCGGTCGATGGCCAAATGGCCGGACACCTGGTGATGTCGGACCCCCTGCGCGAAGGCACGGGCGCCATGCTGGCGGGGCTCCGCCGCCAGGGGATCGGGCGCATCCTGCTGGCCACCGGCGACCGTGCGGATGTGGCCGAGCGCGTAACCGAGGGGCTGGGCCTTGACGGTCTGCGGGCCGGGCTGACGCCGGATCAGAAGGTCCTGCTCGTGCTCTCCGAGCGCAAGCATGGGCCAGTCATGATGGTGGGCGACGGGGTGAACGATGCACCCGCACTGGCCGCAGCCGACGTTGGCATGGCGATGGGCGCACGAGGTGCCGCTGCCTCGGCCGAAGCCGCCGACGTGGTGCTGCTCGTCGACCGGATCGACCGGCTGGGCCCGGGGATCGAGATCGCCCGGGCCTCGCGGCGGATCGCCGTAGAAAGCGTCGTCGCGGGGATCGGTCTTTCGGTGATCGGCATGATCGCGGCAGCCTATGGCTATCTTACCCCGGTGCAGGGAGCGCTCCTGCAGGAGGCAATCGACGTCGCCGTGATCCTGAACGCACTGCGCGCGCTGCGCATCACCCCCCACGAGCCCACCACATCGACACCACAGGCTGTCTCGTCCGCGCCGGCCCATATCGCGCAGGGATCTACCCCATGAGCCGTCTCTCGCATTCCGAAATCCACATGGTCCATCGCATCGGTTGGCTGCGCGCGGCCGTACTCGGTGCCAACGACGGGCTCGTCTCGACCGCGAGCTTGGTTGTGGGCGTGGCCGCAGCGGGGTCCGGAAAGCCAGAGGTCTTCATTGCTGGGCTAGCCGGGCTCGTAGCCGGCGCGATGTCCATGGCGGCTGGCGAATACGTTTCCGTCAGTTCGCAGGCCGATGCGGAGCAGGCCGACATCGAGCGCGAGACCCGGGAGTTGAAGGAAACACCCGACGCGGAGCTAGACGAACTGACCCGCATCTACATGGAGCGGGGGCTCGATGAAGAGCTCGCCCGCGAAGTTGCGATCCAACTAACCGCAAAGGACGCACTCGGCGCTCATTCGCGTGACGAACTTGGCATTTCGGTAACGGTGACTGCGCATCCAATACAGGCTGCCGTGGTGTCGGCAGCGACCTTCGCCGTCGGGGCGGTCATCCCGCTAATCATCGCGGCACTCGTGCCGGACGCTCAGATCACTGTTATCGTCGCGGTCACCGCTCTGGTTGCGCTATCGGTGCTGGGCGGACTCGGGGCCTCAGCCGGAGGTGCGGGTATCGTCAAGGGAGCCGTTCGCGTTACCTTCTGGGGCGCGCTTGCCATGGCCGCGACCGCAGCGGTGGGGATGATCTTCGGTGTGACTGTCGGCTAGGTAGATGGCGAGTTTCTAATGGGGCCGGCACGACGACGTCAAAGCGACTCCTAAAGGACACCGTTGAATCGAACAAAATACACGAAATCAATGTGCTATAGGTAGAGAAGGTTGGATATCAGACCCACTCCCTCCGCCATTTCTAGCCATTCGAACGTTCTCCGCGTGCGGACGCGCGGCTGAAATGCCAAGGAACCGCGCGGTTCGGGCGCGAACCTCTGGACTGCGACGCCGGCACACTCGGCTCCGAGCGTTCTCTCTCCGCCTTTTTTCTCTCGACCTCTGGACTGAACCGACGCCAGTACGGAATTCTATGTCATTGAAATAAAACGTGAAAATGCATACGTCCCGTCGCGGCGATTGATATCCTCGTCGGCAAGCGATCGGCGCCGAAATCGGACATCAAAGCCCGAGCCGTTCGGCGACATCCTCGAACCCCGGATCCTCGGCATAAATGCGCTCGAACTCGCGTCGGGCCTGTGCTTGGCGGCGCTGGCCATCGTAGAGCAACGCACGCTCATATCGGGCCTGCCGCAGCAGCTCGTCCGGGCGGTCCTTGCGCCGCCGGAGCGCCAACGTGAGAACGTCGATCGCCGCATCGGGCAAGCCCAACCTGACCAGCGCGCGGGCCCGATAGAGCAGCAACGCCGTATGGACCGGAGTCTCGTTTTCGACAGACGCGCTCAGCTCTGCGATGCGTCGCAAGTGCTCTGGATTCGGATGATCGAGCGCAAGTTCGGCGAAGGAGAGCAGGACGACGGGATCCGACTTGTCCAGATCGAGCAGCTGATCCAGACGGATCAATGCGTCGCCCGAACGTCCCTGCAACTGGTAGACCTCGACCAGGGCCAGAAGTGTCCCCCGTTCGCGAGGCCGCACATGCGCCGATATATCGGGAGTGATCGGCAGGCTGATGGTCGCGTTGACTCCGTACTTGCTGAATAGCGAATCGAGTTCGTGTCTCCGTTCCAAGGCATCGAGCAGGCAACGCTCCGCCTGATCGAAGTTCTCACTCTTCAGGTGAAGCATCCCGGCAAGCCATGCGGCGTCGGCCAGAGAAGCCGAACGGTCGAGCAGGACAAGCGCCTCGCTGTCATCACCCTCATTCAGCGCCTTCAGTCCATCGACGAAGGCCCGCTCCGCCGCGGGTGTGATCAGGCGCTGGAAAAATCCGAGCGTCAGACGATCTCTCGCGCGCACCATTGGTGCGGATGCACCGCGCTCTGGTGCGTGACAATCGAGTGGTTCTGCCGTTCTGCTCGCTCAGCGCTTCTTCTAGCGCTCGCATGACAGCGGCGAAATCGGCTGCGAGCGGGTCGTCAATGTCGCGGCCTTCGATGCGACATAGCTGACGGAAGGCGGCCTGATAGACATCGTCCCGCCCCAGCCGGCGGGCATTCGCCATCCAGTTCCGCAGCTTTTGCTGATCCCATTCCTCCGAGAGATCCGGCGCCTTCGCTCCCATCGTGCTCATCCCCCGACCGACCTGTTGGGCTTCAAGGCGCTCATCGGCGAAGGCGTCGATCTGACTGTCGCGCATCTGGAGGACATGCGGTCCTCGACCGTCCTGTTCCACCTCGCGCGACACCTTCTCTACAACAAGTACCGCGATCCGGGAGAGGAGCCGAAGCTCCATTTGTTCGGGCAGCTCAAGCGCATTACGCGCCAATGGCTCGAAGGCGGGTATCTCAAGTGCTCGGGCGGAACCTATCCCGCGCAGCTGATCTACAAGGAGATCGCCGACATGGCGGCCGAGCGGATCAAGGCCGCCATCACCGAAACGCTCGCTGGCGACCGGCCGGTCAAAGCGATCCTCGACGCCTACAACCCCACCGGCTCGACGGCCTTCGTCAACTTCACGACGTCGAAGGAAACACGCTGGCAGACCGACCCGCGCAAATGCCACGTGAACTGGGTCGTCTGCGACAGCGACTGGGAGGCAGAGTTCTGCCGTGTGGCGGAGGCGCATCCCAAGGTTCGCGCCTACGTCAAGAACCAGAATCTTGGCCTCGAAGTGCCTTACCTGATGGGTTCGACGCCCCGAAAATACATCCCGGACTTCATCGTCCAGGTGGACGACGGCCATCCAGAACCGCTGAACCTCATCGTCGAGATCAAGGGCTTCCGCAGCGAGGACGCGAAGGAGAAGGCGAACACCATGCGCGCCTATTGGGTGCCGGGCGTCAACAACCTCGAAAAGTTCGGCCGCTGGGCCTTCGCCGAGTTCACCGCCGTCTACGAGATCGAGGCGGAGTTCAACAAATTGATCGACGGCCTCGTGCCGCAGGAGGCCGCGTAATGGCGAAGAAACCGATCGAGGTCGAAGCGCTGAAGCACGACGCGGCGACGCGCAAGAACATCCCGACGGCCGAGTTCGAGAGCGTCATGCGCGAGGCCGACAAGACACCGATCCAGCTCGCCTATGAGCGGCGCAACCGCGATCTCGATCCGCAGCTCGTCTGGCGCGGCAAGGACGAGCAGGACTGGTCGGACCTCATCGTCTCCGCTCCGCCGCTCTACATACAGGAGAAGGTGCACCCGAAGGTCATCATCGACGACCTGAAGCGGGAATCGAAGACGCGCGCCGACGAGGCTGCGCCGCCGATGGCCGACCAGCTGCATCCCGATTGAGCAATACGATCGGTTGATCTTGAGGACGGCGCGCGGCCGGATCGGTATCGAGGCCGAGCCTGCGGAGCGCGTAGTAGAGCAGCGCCTTTCGAACCCGGATTTTCGCTCTTCCTCCACGCATCCCGTAATCCAGGGCGATCACCTTCTTCTGGGTGTCTGAGAGATCGGGATGGGGTCCGATCTCAAGCACCACTTCGTCATTCCAATCTTGATCCGCCTCTGATCCCATCTCGCTTGGCTTGGTGCCGCGGGTCTCGATGATCCGCGAGAGAAGGAAGTCCTTGAAGCTTCGGTCGCTGAGACAGAACGCCCGGGTATGCCAGCGGAACCCGTCGAAGCCGATTGCGTGTGGCGCAATCCAACGCCAGCGCGGTTCCGGCCGCGACAGCGACTGATACTTGACCTCGATCGCTTCGGACCGGCGGATCGCAGCGACCACTGCGCGCAGCGTCTTGGCATTGACGCCCCGCACGGGCGTCGGCGCAGCATCGTAGGGGGGAAACTGTCCGATCCACGCATCGGCGCGATCCAGAATTCCGTCGGCGACAGATCTAAGCTGCGCGAGATAGCGGCTCGCGTCGGGTTTCAGGAACTGTGGAGCGAACTCTGCACCGCGGACATAGGCG
>Ga0207868_1000235_pt1 | contig 69566 bp, 58 predicted proteins | sample Passage237B_FD_187370 | JGI IMG/M metagenome (GOLD analysis project Ga0207868, IMG submission 187370) | Cellulose adapted compost microbial communities from Newby Island Compost Facility, Milpitas, CA, USA - Passage2 37B (SPAdes) (version 3) ...
TCAAACCAGTGAGCGATTCGGTGAGTTGGGAAAAGGGATGGTTGTAAAATATTGATAAAGAGATTAATGCCCGATAGGTTCGATTCCCCTACGGGCTACTTCCTGCAAAACCACTGTATTGAAAAGTACAGTGGTTTTTTGTTTTATATTCTCTTCGAATAGAATTTACTTTTTATAAATCAGAGCCTGGTGTAGCTTATATCGCAGAATGTTTTTTATTTAAATCAATAGTAATCAATTTAAAGGGAGCGTAGGAATTGTTCTTATTATTTTATTGATGGTATAATGCCTATTTTATGTTTCTCTTATTCTGTATTCAAACAAATGCAGTTATCCGGGAGATGATGATGTCTTATATAAAACTGTTAAAGGACATCTACTCGTAAAATAAGTAGGGAATATTTATGGAAAAGATTTTTAATAAGGTATTTAATAAAACGGTAAAGTCCTCTGAAATTCATGAAGCAGTTTTGTACGTGGAAAATTCGGAAGGAGATTTTAAGGAACATTATAGCTATGGTGGAAAGAAGATAGACACACCAATGATTGCTGCCAGTGTCACAAAGCTATTTACTACGGCCTGTATTTTGAAATTGTATGAACAAGGAACATTACTGTTAAATGATAAAATCAGTAGTTATCTGGATAATGAACTATTAAGAGGACTTCATCTTTTTAAAGGACGAGACTATTCGTTTGACCTGACGATTTCCAACTTGCTTTATCAGACAAGTGGCCTGCCCGATGAGTTTGAAAGCTCAAGCAACTCAGTAACATTAAAACGTTATCTGGAGGAAGATATAGAGTTCGGACTTGAAACGGTCGTCAATACGACAAAGACGTTGAAACCTCATTTTGCACCAGAAGGAAGGAGGGCTTACTATTCCAATATTAATTTTGATCTGCTGGGTAAAATTATAGAGAATGTAACAGGAGAGCCTTTAGCCGAAGTTTTCAAGATATTTGTATTTCAGCCATTGGGTATGAAAAATACTTATCTGCCAACTGATGATAAGGATTTTGTGCCAGTTATTTATTATAAAAATATAAAACTTGAACGGCCAAAGTTAATAGCTTCATGCGGGGCGAGCGGAGGTTGTGTAACGACTCCAAATGACCTGATGCTTTTTAGTAAAGGATTTTGGAAAGGGAAGTTGTTTGATGGAAAAATTTTAAATCAACTTGCTGAATATCGTAAACTGCAGTTTTCAAAAGGGCCTATTACATATGGCGGAGGTTATATGCGAATTAATGTAGGTGGATTACTAACAATGTTTATGGGTAAAGGAGAATTGCTTGGACACTCTGGTTCTACAGGTTCATTTGCGTTCTATTATCCATATAAGGATTTGTATATTGTTGGTGATCTTAATCAAATGGCCAACCCTGCATTGCCCATAAGATTATTGTTAAAACTGGCAATGGAGGCCAAAAATATATAGGTATAAAAGGCTGAATGAATTAGTGGTATTTTTTTATTCAAAGTTATTTAAGAAGTGGGAAAAGTGCGTTTTGTTATACCTTAAGGGGCAGAATGAAATACGCACCAGTATAGCTATTTTCATGTTGAGCCTGCGATACAACTGAGTGTTCCAAAAGGTTAGTCATGTGTGCATGCACTCTAGTTTTAGCGAAATATTATACGACTCTTTACGACCTATTAATTAATACTGCACCAGATGAACCTTAAAGCGCTACTGAAAGATAGAAGTTTTCGATTATCAATAATCCTGACACTCATATTCCATGGGACAGGGATAGTATTTTTATATTTAGGACTGGTTTACTACAGCTGGGTGCTCTTTATACTTTTACCTGTTGTTTTAGGTGTTGCACTTGGTGCAATGCCTGCCAAAGAATATGTGTTGTGGGGAGCTGTAATAACTACTGCAATAGTACTTCTTTGTCTTGTTTTCCCGGGCCTTTCAGGGCTGCTTTGTATCGTAATGGCATTGCCAGTTGTAGTTCCATTTATATTTCTGGGATATGTACTATCGCATTTGGCAAAACGGTACAGACAACTGAAAGATACCAACCAGCTTTCAGTTTTACTTCTTCCATTAATTCCTTTTCTTATTGCAGCTCCGGCTGAACGCTATTTAACAGATGAAAAGGAAGTAGTATTGGAAGTTAAAACAGAGCAGGTTTTTAATTACACTCCTGAGCAGGTTTATGACGCAATTAAACACGTAGATACTCTGGATGCAGAAAAGCCTTATCTGATGTATTTCGACCTCCCTGTTCCAACAAAATGTATTTTGGAAAAGGAAGAAGTAGGAGGGCTCAGAACCTGCTATTTTAAAGCCGGAAAATCCAGTACCCGTGATTTTGGGAGTGGAACAATTGTGGAAAAAATAACAGAGCTTGAGAGAGGAAAAGTGTTAAGAATGGATATAGTCGATTATAAGCTTGTAGGTCGTAACTGGCTTGGGTTTAAAGAAGCAATTTATTATTTTGATAAAGTGGGAGAAAATAGTTGTAAACTGACGAGAATTACAACCTATACCTCTGTTTTATCTCCAAGACTTTACTGACAACCACTAGAAGAGCTTGGTATCAGACAAGAGCACGAGTATGTATTTAATAATTTGAAAAAAGATCTGGATAAAAAATACGGAATGTGACATTTGTTAGGGGTAGCTTTTTTGTAATGGGCAACTTTTAAGGAAGATAAATATGAGTCAAAAGCATTAAAAGAATACATAAAATGACCTATAGTATAGAGTGGCTGACAGATAATTACGAAAAAGGTGAGCGGATAAAATTTCTATTCTTTTGGGGGCATCAGAAGAGTAAAAGTGGGGAGTTGACAGCATCATGTTTTAGTCAATGGTGGGAGGCACCATTTGAGGTGGACAACGTACTATATCTAACGGCAGAACATTGGATGATGGCGCAAAAGGCACTTTTGTTTAAGGATACTGAAAATTATCAAAGGATCATTCAGGCAAGATCTCCCAAAGAAGCTAAAGAGTTGGGCCGGCAGGTTAAAAATTTTGAGGAAACTATATGGAATGCAAAGCGATTGGATATAGTGGTAGAAGGGAATATGCAAAAATTTACTCAGCACGTAGATTTGAAAGAGTTTTTGCTGAGCACCAAAGAAAGGGTACTGGTAGAAGCAAGTCCGGTAGACAGAATCTGGGGAATCGGGCTTACGGCTGACAGCGACAAAGCAGAAAATCCTAAGCTCTGGAATGGATTAAACTTGCTTGGTTTCGCTTTAATGGAAGTTAGAGACAGAATCAGAAATACAAAACAGGCGGAAAATTATAACTAGAAAAAATGAAATTACTATATATTCTGGGATTGCTTTCTCTATTACTGGTAAGTTGTGAAACCAGGTATAGGATAAAGGACATCTCAAAATTCAGGATGGATGCTACTGCTCTGGCAGACGGAGAACCCATTAAACTGTTATACACCAGTCAGGCACCTGACCATAATGAAGATCTGTCTTACTATATTCATGTGATCGTTGTATCTCAGAAAACAGGAGATACGGTTAACGTGTTAACAACTGCCGACAATGGTTTTACCCTGAGAGATAAAGACAATGTATTTAATTTTTTTAGTCAGGATAATTTTGTAACAAAGATCATTCAAATGGATAGTGAAAAGCTGAAAGATGTCAAACATATAGGTGACATAGATGCCTTCCAGTTGAAGAAGATTAACAAAGTTGTAGGAGACCCTGCGTTTGATTACCTGGAAGACAATAATTACCCCACTGTAATTGGAACCATTGGTACTATGACAAATGGAAAAATGAAGATTAATTAGAAAAGATAAGTAAGCTAAGTATCAGAGGGTGATTTTATTGAAACTCTACAACCCTCTAACACAATTACACTATCCTAGTTAAAAAAGAGATGAAGATTGTATCTGTAAGAGAAAATTCGGAATACAAAGCAAAAGCTATTCAATACCTGCAACGTAGCTGGCCCAGTGTCTTACCTGTGATCTATGAAGACTGTATTTCAAATGCGATACATGCACCACAGTCCTTACCTCAATGGTACCTGTTGGAAAAGGACGATGAACTTATCGGTTGTGCCGGATTAATACCTAATGATTTTATCAGTCGTATGGATTTGTATCCATGGCTTTGTGCTTTGTATGTCGAAGAGAGGTATAGAGGGAATAACTATGGAAATGTACTGATTGAAAAAGCAAAGAAAGATACAAAGCAGTTTGGCTATCGTTATCTGTATCTTTCAACAGACCATGTTGGGTACTATGAAAAGTATGGCTTTAAATATATAGGACAAGGCTATCACCCCTGGGGGGATGAATCGAGAATTTATAGGATAGAGGTGTAAACCATGCGATACAGGGTTTCTCAATTGCCAATCACATTGTATTTTTTTGTACGTTGCTTAGGTGAATATTCAGTGGTAAATTAGATGTTGTCAGTAATACCGTCGTGAATCCTAAACCGATAACACAATGTCCCAGGAAACAATAGATTGGAATAAGTGGGAAAAATTTAAGCCTTATTTCAAACGGATAGAAGTTCCTGCAAAAACTGTCTTATTACAGGAAGGAAAAAAATCCGAAACAATGTACTTCATTGAAAAGGGGTGCTTGCGCTCCTGGGTTAACAATGAAGGGAAGGAAATCACCACTCAGTTTTTCTTTGAAGGCGACAGCGTATCTTCCATTGAAAGTTTCAGAACGAATCAGCCTAGTTTGTATAGTATTGAAAGCCTGGAGCCCAGTATTTTGCAAACCCTTTCACAGGAAGATTTTAAAGATATCATTGAACATGCACCTGAATTAAGAAAGGAGCTGGAAGAACATTTGTTCCGGAGGCTTTTTCAATTGCAGCAGTTTTTATATTCTTTCCTTAAAAACAATCCTCAGAAGCGATATGAGGAGCTGTTGGAGAAACATCCTCATATTGTTCAGCGTGTTCCACAACACTACATTGCATCCTATCTGGGAATCACTTCTGTCTCACTCAGCAGGATCCGAAACCGGAAATAGTTTTTATTAACAATTGTTATCGTCTGGTGCCATTCCGTTTTCTCAATTTTGTACTGTACTTAAATCAGCTACAAATGAGAACAGTGATCGTATTTAATCATCCGTATGAAGGAAGTTACTGCAACGCTATTTTAGGTGCTGTAACTGAAGGCCTTCAAAGGGCTCATCACGAAGTGGATCTGATGCATCTCGACAACGACCGGTTTAATCCCGCAATGACCGCAGCCGATCTGAAAGCCTTTGTGGAGCGCCAGCCCGTAGATCCTCAGGTAATGGACTACAACGAAAGGTTGAAAAAAGCAGATCATCTGATTTTTATTTTCCCCATCTGGTGGGACATTATGCCCGCGGCAACAAAAGGGTTCATTGACAGGGTGTTGTTCCCCGGAGTAGTGTACGATCACCATCCGAGAGGTTTTGGTCTAGTTCCTCTTTTAAAAAATCTCAAAAGCATTACCATCATTACGACCATGAACAAACCGGGAATCATGTACTCGCTGCTCATTGGTAATTTAATCCGGAAAGTAATGCTGAAAAGTGTTTTTAAAACAATGGGTTATAAAAACCTTCACTGGATAAGCTTTACTTCCGTAAAAAGAGTTAGCCATACTAAACGGGTAAAATGGCTGACGGAGCTCGAAAACAGATTTGCCAGAATGAGTTGAAAGGGGAACCTGGAAGAAGGAAAATTAGTGTCTTAAAAAAATATTTTTCACTCCTGACATACTATTGTCACAATTGGATTGGAGTTTTGTGTCAGCATTAACAAATCAATCAAATGGACAACGTAACAATTGAACCTTTTAAGGTGATCGGCATTTCAGTAAGAACAACCAACGAAAACGGGCAGGCAGCCAAAGATATAGGCGACTTGTGGGGCAGGTTTATGAATGAGGGTATTTTACAGGCGATTCCCAACAAAATAGATGATGCCGTATATTCCATATACACCGACTATGAAAGCGACCATACAAAGCCCTATACCACCATTTTAGGTTGCAGGGTGAAAAGTCTGGACAATATCCCGGAGGGTATGACTGGTAAATCGTTTGAAGGTGGAACCTATGCCAAATTATCCACCAAAGGAGACATCATGCAAGGAGTGGTAGGAAACAAGTGGTCAGAAATCTGGGCGATGGATTTAAATAGAGCATTCACTGCAGACTTTGAAGTGTACGGTGCAAAGGCTCAGAATCCATCGGATGCAGAGATAGATTTTTTCATCGCTGTAAAACAGTGAAAAGATGCGGGAAGAACTTTATAACTACTATTTTTCGAAAGAAGCTGTCTGTTGGCAATTCGGGATATTATTCTTGATCAGGATACCGCCATTTCTGAAACGCAAAAGTGGGGCATGCCCTGCTTTTGCTACAAGAAGAAACCGTTTTGCTTCCGGACGGATAAAAAACGAAATAACCTTATCTGCACATGATAGAGGGAAACTTCCTTGATCACCCCGATCTGGAGCAAGGCAATCGGTCGCGAATGAAAATTTTTAGAGTGAATCCGGACAGGGATTTGCCCGGAAAAATCATTACAATCATTTTGCGAGACGCTCTCGACTTATAAGAAACGGAACAATAAAAATCAAAGAATGACCAGAAGGTAACCTCCTGACAAAAGTATAGAGGAATCGCAGGGAAGGGGTACTTCGTATAAGCATTCTTATTAAATTTGAAAGGTGTTCCTGGTTTTAATAGCTGTGTTGATAGCAGCACTTCGGATAAATAAGTCGTGGAGTAATGGACGATGTATTCAAAAAATAAGCGATTACTTAAGTGATGCAAACATTGATCCGTCTGATAGAAGAAACAACCAGTGTGAAAAGATTATTGGAAAGTTAGAAGTAACGTCAGGCTGGGGTAATAAATAAAAAGGAAGTGTAGCATTGCAATGCTGCACCTTTTTTTGTTGTAAGCAGAATGAATGGTATATTCCGATTAGTATAGGGTAAAAATTAAATAAGAGAATGAAAAAAATGTATTTAACCATACTGGCAACGTTCTTGTCATTGGTGACTTATGGTCAATTTGTAGCTAAATTGGAAGTAAAGGAAGAGATAGCTGGTATTTGTGATAAAAGTCAGGTATATGCGCTTTTCTCGTCTTTTAAGGGGCAGGAAGTGGCTGTGTGTCCGGTAGACGACGAAGAAATTTTACAAAAGCTCAATGAAATTCCTTTCCTAAAAGATAATCCTAAATATAGTGATAAGGGAATGATAGGATTAATAATTAATTGTAATGGGGAAGTAGTAAAATGTAAAATGGATAATAAGACCCAACGTGCAGAGTTGGATGAACAGATAGAAGCAGTATTTAATTCTCTGGGGGTATGGAAAGCTGGTAAGCTAAATGGAAAAGAAGTGGATACGTCTAAGTTGTATAGCTTTAAAATTAAAAAGGGAAAATTTCTTTTCGAGTAAAGCCTGTGGTGCTCCGCTGGAAGAATGGATCGGATACGCAACGTATGATAAGGTCGGAATAAAGCATATTATTGACTTTGACCTTTATTGGTAAAAAACAATTTTCTTGCAAGTGAAGGAAAAAATGCACAAACGGATCTGGCTGATCCTGATACCCATATTTTCTGTATTTTTACTTTGTACTTTTATAACAGATTCATTAAAGCACATGACGAGTGTTGAACAGGTTTTAACACGTAAAATTGAAAAAGGCAGGTCGCCTTCGATCCAGTATTTTTTCTTTGATAAGGACAGTATTATAGCTTCCTGTCGACTTGGTTTCAGTGACATTGCCAGGCAAAAAAGACCCGACCCGACTACTACGTACAATGCGTTTTCGGTAACCAAAACATTTACGGCATTGGCAGTGGTACAACTGGCAGAGAGAGGAGTGATCGACTTAAACAAACTTGTTAAAGACTATTTGCCAGACTTTTCTTACAGTGAAGGAATAACAGTGAAGCACCTGTTAACGCATTCTGCAGGTATTCCCAATCCCATTCCGCTCTCCTGGATTCATCTGGACAGCGAGCACGCTACATTCGATCGGACAACTTTCTTTAAGCCCGTTTTTGATAAAAACAATAAGGTAAGGTTTGAACCCAATGAAAAATTTGCCTATTCCAATCTGGGGTACCTAATCTTGGGACAGCTCATAGAAAAGGTTTCAGGGCAATCCTACGAAGCGTATATCCAACAACATATTATAGATAAGCTGTCAGTTGGTTCTGCAGAGCTGGGGTTTACTATTGCCAACAAAGAGAGGCATGCTAAGGGTTATCATAAGAGGTTTTCGTTCTCAAACCTTGTGTTGGGCTTTTTTATTGATAAGTCCATCTATATGGGAGAAGCCGAAGGAAGCTGGAGACCCTTTAAAACTTTTTATGTTAACGGAAGTCCTTACGGAGGACTGGTTGGCACACCTTTAGCCTTTGTGAAGTACATTCAGGAATTGTTAAAGCCTAATAGTAAATTGATATCCGAGGAATTCAAACAATTGCTTTTTCTGGAGAATATTACGAACAATAATAAACCTACAGGCATGTGTTTGTCGTGGTTTACTGGAACATTGCATCATACAAAGTATTTTGCTCATGCAGGAGGAGGTGGAGGGTATTACTGTGAAATAAGAATATATCCTGACATCAATAAGGGAAGCGTACTGTTTTTTAACCGTACAGGAATGACAGATGAACGGTTTCTGGATCAGTTAGATATCTTTTACATATCCGGCGGTCAGTAATCGGATAACAGCAACCGGAAAGAGCTCAGTTTTTAATTCCTTATACATTCGAAGCTTACAAGCTCAAGGAAGTCAGGCTATACCTGCGTCATCCTGAGCTTGCAAAGGATCTGAATTTAAATAAATTTTGTAAAGGCAGGTTTATAGGGATACCGGCGACCTTGATTTAATTATTTCTTAACTACGAGTCCGTTGTATTCTGTCCCTGTATGGTCAGATTTCACCTTCAAGGTATAGATTCCCGGACGAATGTTGACAGCTTCCAGGTCTAGTGTCAGTTCACTGGTAAGGTCAATATCGTTGGCCTGATAAAGGATTCTGCCCATGTTGTCTATAATTACCATACTTCCTCTGCCGGTTTCTTCTGTTCGAATAGTGAGATGTTGCTCCGCCGGATTAGGATACATGCTAAGTTTTTTAAAGTGTTTTCTATTGATGCTCTCAACCACGGCACTGTATCGGACAGAAATGATAAAGGTTTCAGTGATGGAACCTCCGAAGTCATCGCTTACCGTTACGTAGAGGGTGTCGTCTCCAAAGTTTTCATTGGAGGGTATGCCGGACAAGGTGCTTCCCTGAAGGTTTAGCCAGGCAGGTCCATTTCCCGAAGAAGATCTCAGGGTATAGGTTAAGCTATGTCCATCGGCATCGACAAAGTGCGGTGAAAGATCGTATTCAAAATCCTGACTGGTATAGGCAATGGTATCTTTAAGCGTAACCGCACACTCAGGAGGAGTATTGCCCAGAACATGTAGGGTAAATGCATCTACTGCAATTGTTCCATTGTCTTCTGCTTTCACAAGGATGGTGTATTTACCTCCATTGTCATAGGTGGGATTAGCTGTAAACGTCTTGGTTTTCTGGTCAAACGAAATCCAGGAAGGTAGCGGAAACATATTTCCTAAATAGGAAGAATATCCGATACTGGTTCCGCCTCCGAAGGTATGCTCAGGGATTGTGTAGGTCCAGGTTTCTCCTCCTTTAATGGTTTGGTCAGGTATAGGGTGTGCCAGGTAAAGGCTTGTGGTGGTATCATAAGGAAGGCAATTTTCTTTTTCGGATTCCGGATTATCGGGATTCATACCGTAGAAACTGCTTTTCTGATAATACAACATGATTCGGTCTATACGGAACATGCTTGCCCGTCCGGCAAATTGAACGGTATAAACACCAGGCTCTGGAAAGTCAACATAAATGTCGTGAAACGTTTCTCCCCATGCTGTTCCAAGATGTTGTGTTTTTACAAAGGCGTACCATTCCTTGCGTGCTCCGATCAATGCTTTAAACCAGTTGTTTCCCATCGTCCCCGTACTGTCATTGCCAATTTTGGTAACAACACCTCCATGAGGGAATCTGACCCATACATCGTTGTCGTGATAGTTTTCCCTGTATGCTCTCATCTTAAAGCTATGCCGACCTGCATGTTTGACACGGAAGGTATAGGTAAGTACACTTTTTCCGGTTACTCCTGTTGCATCGCCTCCTATGTATTGAATAAATCCCGATCCTGTATAGCCTGGTACATCATTTTGAAAGACCCAGAATTTTCCGTTTAAGTTGGCAGACTCCATCTCTATGGTAATAATGCTGTCTTTCTGAACAAAAGTACAACTGTCAATCCCTTGTCCAAAGGAAAGGTGAAGCCCTGTTAGATAAACAAATACTTTGATAAGTACAATCTTCTTCATAGTTAATTATAGTTAGATAAAAATCTCTCGTGCAGTTTATATATAATTAAAAAGTTACTGAGAATGTTTTTGGGGGCTGTTGGCTTAGGAAAGCAGTAGGGGAGTGTTAATGGTTGTAAAAAAATGTAAGCAGACCAACTTTTTATTAGATGGATTTTACAAGTCGATCTAGTATTGCTTGTTAAGCAATAGGGAGCATTGTTTAATAAATCAAAAGCCTTATATATATATTACAGCTGCATTGATGTCTTTTTTAATAAATGAAGGTAAGTAAGATAATTGTCAGGTTATTACTGTTTTTGGTGCTCACTGTTATAAGTCAGACAGGAGGGGTGGTATATTTGTTTACCTTCTACGTTAGTACGTTTTTCAGAAATAAATTTAAAACCAGGGGGCGTTTTTAATGGAGCAGTTCTGGTTTTCTTTGTTGTACTATATCTTGGTACAACCTATTTTCTTGTTCCTCCTCTGCCAGGTTGTTTGGCCGGGTACCCTTGCCTATGGGGGCGGATCAGCCTTTAGAGCCCCTGAGTAAAATAACCTGTCTGCTTAACCGCAACTATGTAAAGCCAGAGTTGAGAGATGTGATAGTAAAAGTTTCCGCTGAGATGAATAAGCAGTATCCTGGTACCAGGGTACGCTATCTGGATGCATGTTTTCCATTTATTGATAAGTTTCCTCTGGTGCCACACCTGAGTCATAATGATGGGCGTAAGCTGGATCTTTCTTTTTTTTATACCGATGCTCAGTCCGGAAAACAGACCAATGACAATCCATCCCTGATAGGTTATGGAGTTTGTGAAGAACCTGAGGCCTGGGAAGTAAATACGGCGGAGATGTGTAAAGAAAAAGGATGCTGGCAATACAGTTTTTTGAAAGTTATTGTTCCTCAGTGGAAAAAGGATGATTTTAGATTTGACCCGGAACGGACAAAGGCGCTGCTTGAGTTACTGGTCAGAGAGGCTTATGTAAGTAAGCTATTTATAGAACCGCATTTAAAGCAACGGTTGCAGGTGCAGTCTGATAAGGTACGATTTCACGGATGTCAGGCCGTTCGACACGACGATCATATTCATTTTTCAGGTAAGATAAAAAGCAACGTATTTATTTTTTTTACGTTTTAATATGTAATTTTTTTAGGATAAATGGTTTCGTGCCAGAAGTATGATTAATGATATAATTGATGAGTTTTGTCGAAAAAAATAAGCCATTGATTTATTGGTTTTAATGTATGGTTCTCATTAATAACTATTTAAGTTGTAGTGTGATTTTTGTCAGTTTTTTAAAACTGACGAATGTCATTGATATAGTTTGTAGTGGATACTATTTTTCTTGCTTAGAATATTTCTGTAGGGTACGTAACAATTGTGCAATGATTTGTAATAAAAGTTACGTTCATTGGAGGTTATTTTTCTATGGTAGAAGTAAAATTTTTTATAACACAACGCCAGCAAGTGGATCACGAATGCAATAGTTCAATTTTTTAATACAGTAAGTTTATAATTTTAATTAAGCATGAAAAAATTTCCTTTTGTTCTGATTAAAAGAGACGTCCTCAACAACCTTTTAAAGAACAATGCTGACCAGGAGTCAGATATTAAAACAGCAGCAAAGTTTGTGAAGGAGATAGAGCAGGGAAATCTTGATGTATTGTATGAGGGAGAAGGAACTTCCGGTCGTGTAGTGGAGAATACCCTTGCCACTTCTCTGATAAGTATGCGGGATCAGATGAAGCGGATTGCTCAGAAGGAAAATGAGCGCAAGTGGATTACAGAAGGCTTGGCGATGTTTGTGGATATATTGAGATCCAATGACAACCTGTCTGAATTGTCCGATACGATTATCCGAAATCTTGTAAAGTACCTCGAGGCGAATCAGGGGGTATTGTTTTTACTTCATGATGAAGATCCGGAGGATGTACATCTTCGGCTTGCTTCCTGTTACGCTTACAACAAAAAGAAATATATTGACCAGAGAATTAATCCCGGTGAGGGACTTTCCGGTCAGGCCCTGCTGGAAAAAGCCATTATTTATTTGTCTGAGATACCTGAGGATTATATTAAAATCACTTCCGGTCTTGGAGAAGCGCTTCCCACCAATATCCTCATAGTCCCGCTGATTGTAAACGATGATGTATATGGAGTAGTAGAGCTGGCTTCTTTTAAAACCATATTACCCTATCAGATCGAGTTTGTCGAAAAACTTTCAGAAAGCATAGCGTCGACCATTGCTTCTGTAAAAGTAAATGAGCAGACCAGAAAGCTGTTGCGTGAATCTCAGTTGCAGGCAGAACATATGCGGGAGCAGGAAGAGGAGATGAGGCAGAATATGGAAGAGCTCGCAGCAACACAGGAAGAGATGACCCGCAACCAGAAACTGACAGAAGAACTGTTGCAGCGGGAAAGGGATCTCTGTTCTGATGCAGAAGTCAACAGGGAGATACTATCGAAGCTTATGATGATTGCCAAGAGCAAGAACATTCAGGATGGAAACCTGGACGGAGCTTTAAAGGAAATTACGTTTGTACTGGTGGATGTCCTTGAAATAAGTCAGGCTTCTATCTGGAGGTTTGATGATGAAACCGGAAAAATACATCTGGAAAACCTGTTTCTGCAAAATCAGATGGAATATGTATCGGGACAGGAGCTCTCTGTGAACGAATATCCCATTTACCTGAAAACTCTTGAAAAGGGTCAGGCTATTGTGATTGAAGATACTTTTGAAGCGGACGCAATTATTGATTTTCATAAGCGACATGCAGAGTTTACGGTAACCAAATCCCTGCTGGAAGTACCTTTTTTTATTAACGAAAAACTTGCGGGTATTATCAGGTGTGAAAATCATTTTAATATAAAGAAGTGGACCGACCTGCATCTCGAATTTGTAAAATCTGTCAGCGATATATTACCTGTTGCCTATAAAACTGCGGAGGCCAGAAGCCTGCTTCGTGAATTGCAGATTCAAACGGAAAGTCTTAAAGCCCAGGAAGAAGAGTTAAGACAAAGTATGGAGGAGCTGGCCAGCTCACAGGAAGAGATGAGAAAAAATGTAATTCAGCTGGAAGCTATGAAAGCTGAGCTTCAGGTGCGGGAAAATGTATTCGGACTTACTACCATCATGTCAGAGTCCGACAAATATGGAAACATTTTGATGGCCAATGTGAAGTTGTGTGAAGTATCGAAATACACTAAAGAGGAGCTGATAGGTAAACCTCATAAAATATTCAGACATCCGGATATGCCCGATGAGTTGTTTAAATTGTTCTGGAAAACAATAAAATCCGGTAAGGTTTTCAGAGGAATTATTAAAAACAAAGCTAAAGACGGAAGTCATTACTGGGTGGATGCCACCATTGTGCCGGTCTTTGACTCAAATGGAGATATTGTGAAATACATAGGAGCGAGGTACCACATCACCTGTGATAAAGTAGCAGAGGAACTGTATAATAATCAGGCGGCTACGCTTGGTTTGTCACTGCTCAATCAATAGAAAAAAAGGTTAGCGGAAAAGGAAAAGTGATTTAAATCATTTTTATGGCTTCCTTTTATCATTTTTGGGAAAGGAAATCTGGATTAATTTAGTAACCAGACGCGTAGTTCCTGTGAGTTATGCGTTACTATTCCTGGATAAACCAAAATGATGCGGGGTTATGTGTATCAAGTATAAAGGAATTGCCAGCTCCATGTTGCGAGACCTGGCATCCAAACTTTCCGTTCCGGTAGACATGAAGTTTTCTGAAGATATTTTGAAAATCTTTTTTCAGGGTATTATCAGGAGTATGTCCTCTGAAGAGTTAGTGCAATTCATTTCCGGCCTTCCTTCTTACCTTAAACCTTTTTGCTATACCACCCGGGAGTTTGCAACAGAAGCAACGTTAAACTTTTATAACAAAAATCAGAAGAAGGTTACAGAGGCTGTGTTTAATGTCTTTGAAGGTTATTTGAATGAGGAAATCTGTGAGATGATCCGGGGAAAGTTTTATGAAGTAATCCGCATAGACACACCAAGGAAAAGGGTGAAATCAATTGCAGCCTGAGCAATTGTTTTGTGTTATAAGAATCTTTGACCTTGTAACGATTTTTTTACAGAATGAAACGAATCTGCTAAAGCCATAACTTAATCAGTAAAAAGAAAGGCTGTCCCAAATCGGAACAGCCTTTCTGCATTTTTGATTCTGGAGCGTTATTCTTTGATAAAGGTTTTGATATACTGCTCTTTACCATCCGTAATTCTTAAGAAATAGGTACCTGCAGTCAATCCCGTTACATTAAATTCTGATTGGAAATGGCCTGCGGTTCCGCCAATCTCCTGCTGCATTAGCAGTACACCCAGGGTGTTATAAATTGCTACCTGTATTTCCTGATTCGCTCCCAGTGAGTTGTATTCCAGTGTGAAGCTGTGGTATACCACATTCGGATACAACTTCATGTAGATGCTTTCAGAAACAGATGGATGAATCGCAACCGGATCGGCAACGGTTTTCACTACATTGCTGTAGTCAGAATGTACTCCAGTGGAATGGATGGTTTTCACTCTGTAGAAATACACGTTGTCCGGTGTCAGGTTCTTATCACTGTATTTCGTGCTGTTGGCAGGTAAGGTGGCTATGACCTCAAAGTCTTGTCCATTTTCAGAACGTTCAACAATATATCCTGATTCTGTAGTAGAGTTATCCAGCCAGGTCAGATTGATCTGTGTGGCGGATACGGCCTTACCTGTAAGGTTTGTCGGAGCTTCCACTGAAGTAGTTACGGTTATGCTCTGCGTTGCTGTACCAGCGCAGGACTCTCCATCACTATAGGTATACGTGATGTTGAACGATCCGGTACCGGTAAGGGCAGGATCAAACATTCCGTTCACAACGCCCATTCCGGAATAAACTCCGCCTGCAGGTTGACCACCTGTTAAGGCAAAGGCAGGAGCATTTCTGTCAACTGGAGCTATTAGGTCCAGTGTTACAGTTGGAGTAGCAGTAACCTCTATGTTTTTGCTTACCACTGTCAGGCAGTTCTTTGTATTCACACTATAGGTTACAGTATGTGTACCCACACCAGCTGTGGATGGGTCAAACAAACCATCGGCTCTTAAACCTTTTCCTGACCAGGTACCTCCCTGAGGACTGTATCCGCTAAGGATGTATGGCGCAGCGCTTTTACATACTGTTTCATCAGAGCCGGCATTCGCAACGTTAACTTTACCTATTGAGAATACGTTGTCGCTGCTATCGGCTTTGAAGATAACTTCACTATCTGTTACTCTTATAAGATAATTATCAGAAGCGGTAAGTGTTTCAGGCGATAGCCAGGTATAGACACCTGTAGAAGGCTGACCTGTTACAATTGTTGTAAAGGTTTTGCCGCTGTCCGCAGAGTAGGAAAGGTCTACAGGATTTGTACCGGAACTTAACCAGGAAATATTGATCAATGCTCCTGAGCAGAAACGTTCTCCTCCATTAGGAGAGAGTAGGGTTATTTCAGAAGAACCACCTTTAACATGGGTACATGCTTCTGCAATGGTTTTCATTCCTTCGGTATTACCTGTGTTATCTCTTGCTATGGAGAAGAAGCAGTAGTTGTAGCCAGGAGTACCTTTAAACAGATAAGGTCTGTCTGCTGAATATTTCTGAGCTATAACGGTATACGGACCTCCATTTTCAGAAACGTATAGGTCGTAATTACCCGGACCGCTTCCTTTTTCATCGTCTTCAACATGTACTGTAATCAGGGCTGTAGAATCTATCTGAACAGGCAATGCTGTTACAAAAGAAACAGGAGCTTTGGCGTCCAGTGTATTGCTTGCCTGGTTGGTGAAAATTGGTTCATTGGTATCGAATACTATAGAGGCTCTCGCCCTTACGGTATCTCCAGTCTGAACATTTTCTTTCGGAAGGATGGAATACGTTACATATCCTTCTCCGCTTCCCAACAGATCATTAACAGGCAGATAACCTTGTAACGGATTGGCCGGAGGAAGCCCTGTAGTAGGATCAATGGTCTGGAATACCCAGAACAATTCATTGTTTATTACATCAACCCCTGCAGTAACTTCCACGTCGTAGCCCAATGAATCTGGCAGGTCAAGTGTGGTAAAGTAACTTGACTGGTTGGCCGGAACTTCAAAGTTATAGTTTCCAAAACCAAACTTACCTACTCTGAAACTCAGAGGATTCAGATGATCGTCAATCGGTACCTTGATGGAAACCCTTTGTGCTGCTGTTGTTGCGACAGTAGAATCGTTTTCATACGTTACCTTATAGCTCATTGGCTGAGAAGCAGCTACCATTCTGTCAGGTCCATATCCCACAGGTCCGATGATCTCGTTCGGATCACATGCACTAAGGATATTGGTGCAGAAGAACTCTTTCCCGATACAGGTGGCAACGTTAATGAAGAATTCGGTTCCACTGGAAGAGTTTATACAGTTGATTCCGTCAATAATCATCTGACCACGTCTTTTTACTTCTTCATTGGTTTCTGAACACAGCGTGACGGCAACAGTAAATTTGATTGCGTTCGCTGCGATACCTAGTGAAATAATAGGATTGAAACCTTTGGCATCTTTAGCCGACATGGCGCCGTTTATTCCGTCAGCAACTCCTCCCACGATTGCATTTGCATAACAGTTGTCTATTCCAACACCTGTAGATACGATCGAGATCCCTGCAGAATAAACGTCGCTGGACTTCGTCGCTATTTTTGCAAGCTGGTTGGTAATATCAAATGATTTTTTACACAGGTCATTGGATGTACTGCTCTCATTACAAGGCTGCTGAGTTGGCTTAGGAAGTTCCTGCTCGCTCGGCTGTCTTTGTTTTGGAGGAACATAGTATTTACTGGTTCTGGAGGAACCTGGTCCTTTAGGTCTGCTTCCCGGTTTTTTTCTTGGAGGCGTTCCAGGAGGCGTTCCGGGAGGTGTTGTCTCTGGTCCGGGATTGGTTGGTCTGGTTGGGCCTGTTTCTCCGCCCGGACCAGTACCGCCAGGTCCTGTACCTCCGGAGCCACCTTCACCACCAGCTCCGCCACTACCTGAACTTCCGTCTCCGGCACCACCTGGTCCGCCGGGACCACCAGGCCCACCAGGTCCTGATGTGCTGACTCCACCTGGTCCACCCTGACCGCCGCTACCTCCGCCAGGACCGCCAGCACCACCAGGTCCACCAGCTCCGGCAGGGACTTCACTGTTCCCAGGTCCGCCTTGTCCACCAGGGCTTCCAGGCTGACCATAACCACCAGGTGCTCCCGGGATACCCGTTTCTCCCGGCTTCGGTATTCTTGGGGTAAAGACAAGTAATAAGGTATCAGTACCCTGAAGTTTTAAAGAGAAGCTACCTCCGTACGTATAGTTGTAGGCAACAAATCTTGAGGTGTCTATGGAAATTTTAGATGGTTCAAAACCGCTGATTCCGCCTTCTGCAACGGCGATAGGCCAGCTCTTACTTACAGAAGGCCACCAGCCGGCCAGATATCCCGGATAGTTGTCCTCATCAAGAGATGAAATTCTGACTACAAATGGATTGGTTGCGGTGGCTGTAATAGAAATACTTCCCTGAACTTTGAGAAGATCAAAGCCAGGATCGTCACCTGCTGCTCCATTGTATTGATTGATTTCCCACAGATAATCCTGTCCCGGACCGAATACTGCTGAAGGTAGTACCGCGGTACCCGGACTGGCTCCCGGATCAAAGGTAAAGGTAACGCCCGTTGTGTCAGGGTCTTTAGGATACGCTGCATTCAGCCCTTCAGCATCCAGACAGCTGTGGCATGCAAAATCGAATCCAACGGTATCTGCTTCGGCCAGTAAGCCGTTTCTGAAGGATGGAGCTAACATCACATCCACGAACGCTTTTCTGTCAGCGGCAAGTTCTACCAGTCCTTCTACTTTGTCCGCTCTTAGGAGAACAGGATTGGAAAGAATTCCAAGACGCATTAGTTCAAGGTCCTGATTTAACCTGTTCATCAGATGTTGCTGATCGTACGCGTAAAGTCGTACAGACAACGGGAAGTTGTTGTAGTTGAAATCTCTTATTCCAAGGTTTACAGCAATCGTAATTTGCTTTCCTGGAGCAAGGTCTCTTGATATGAACGGAATTAATTTAATTCCTCCTACTTCAGTATAGTCTGTATTAGGAAGGTCGATATCAAGAGGATAATCTGTTCCGGTAATTATTTTACCTTCAAGTTTCTTAACATCCACTACCTCTGCCTGATTCAGAACGGTAAAGTCTCCGTGCAGTACAGGGATATCTATGTTAGAGGTGTTTTTGAAGGTAAAGGTATAGAATCCGCTTTTGCCTCTTCTTAAAACACCTGGAGCCTGTGGTATGTAGTCTATAGAATAAGCTTTTGCAGCTTCCACAACTACTCCTTTTACAAGTACCACTTCCTGGTTATCAGGATTAATGGCGACTACATCATAGATGCCTTTCGGAGTTGCAGTCAGATCCCAGCGCAGCTGAAGTTCCATACTGCTGATCATTTGAGTAACTTTAGCTGTAGCCACGGTAGCAGAGGCGTTTCTTAGCACTACTTTTACGCCGTTTTTAAAACCTGCTCCATTAAGTACTCCGCTGACAACACCTTGTCCCATTTCATTAGGTGTAATGTTCAGTATGGAGAATGGAAGTGCTCTGGCAAGGAGTTTTAATTGCTGATTTCCACCATACCCCACAGAAGATCTGATCAGGATATAATACGTGCCAGCCTGAGTCTGAGGAATCAGTACTTTCTGATTCGGTCTGTTTACTTCCGTATACTTATAATCAAAGTCTGTGCTGGAAGGTACGCGGTTGTAAGCAATGTACACTTCATTCAAACCATAAGACTGATCACTTGTAAGTGTAAAGATCAGGTCAAGATCGGCATCCACATTTACCTGATAGTACAAGCGGTCGTTTGGCGTAAGAACGGTGTTCTCAATTACATCCAGATAAAGCGAACGTGCTTTTACTGTAAGGGTATTACTGCTTGTACCGGTATTGTTGTTGATGTTGATTTCATTTACAGTATTGGAACTGTTGGTTTGTAGTAATCCATGGTACACATCGGGGGTAACGCCTGTCAACGGTGCAGAGAAGGTTCCTCTTATCGAGTCACCAGGTAAAAGGTTGATGGGGGTAAAGTTGTAGTTTACCAGAACATCTTTGTCGGTTTGCAGGATAAGATCTTTTGACAGGAATGCATTGTTACGAAGATTTCCTATCGCAGGCACTGTTCCGATGTTTTTCACAGAATAGGAAGCCTGAATAGTTTCCCCTAGATAGGCTGATGGAGTAAGGTCTAATCGCTGTACAACCAGATCTGCCGGTGGTGCAGCAACAATCCGGATGGGTAGTCCGATCGACAGGTTGTTGTCGTCTTTGTTATCTTCAAATACCAGGTTCTGATTATCTGCTTTATAGAAGATAAAATAATCTCCGTTCAGATAACCAGGGATTGTCACTTCAATACTGTCTGTATAGGTTTCATTTATACGAAGCAGCTGGTTGTTCATAACTCTTCCTACCTGTACAATTCCAGACTGCGCCTGGAATGCAGGATCAAGTGCTATATATACCCCATCACTCCAGTTTTTAACGTCGCTGTGTATAGGCTTGGCATCCGTTCCTCCCTGATTTTTTACAGTATAGGTAACGGTTATGGTCTGACCCGCAAAGGCTTCTACAGGTGCATGCCATGAGGTGACCACCAGATCAGCAGATGGATTGGGCGTAATGTTAATCTCCTGATATGCTATATTGTTCTTTTCAGAAGCTTCGTTCGTAATTTCTCTTGTCGCATCCGCTACCAGGAAGATATAATACGTTCCTGACAGGCCTTTAGGCAGTTCGACTTCTGCAGTAGGTTTGTAATTATCAAATGGAGAAAGCGGACTGTTTCTGAAGTTTTTAACAAGCAACGCCTGGTCGTTTCCGTCAAGCACTGTATCTGCAGAAATGTATATTCCATCTGCCCATGAGTTGGCCTTGGTAATGTCGTTACCAATATTGTTGATGTTCCACTCAACTTTGGCTTTGCTGCCTGAATGGCCTTCAGGTGGTACGGTCAGGGAAACAACAGAAAGGTCAGCTTCCAGAGGTGCATATTTTATATATACGCTTTTGGCCAGACCTTTAAGGTTGTTCTCGTTGCTATTGTTTTCGAATACAACATCGAGCGCATCGGCATATACAAAGAACCAGGCTTCCCCGATGCTTTCAGGCGCATGTAGTTTTGCCTGGAAGGTTTTGGATTGGCCTGCTTCAATTATGTCAGCCACCAGGTTGCCTTTTAATGCATAAACAGGGTTCCAGGTAGATGTAGGTGAATAGTAGATGTAATCGGATCGTTTGGCAGTGACAGGTCCGGTTCCTAAGTTTTCAACCTGATAGGTTATGGTAAATTCTCTTCCCGCATAAATGGTATCAGGCACCTCAACAGATACTACTGAAAGATCCGGATAGGATCCGGGTGAAATAGTTATCGGAAGGGTACTTCTGCCGATATTATTGGCCGTGTAGGTATGTTCGAATACTTTAAAGTCCTCGTTCGTTACTACATACACATAGTAGTCTCCGGAGAGACCATTAGGAATCCATAACTCTTTGGTAAGCGTATAGCTTGAATCTGCAAGTAGTTCAGGAGTATTGGACTTGTATAATTTTCCGATACTGATCGAAGAATCTTTGTTAAATGTAGTTTTCTTCGATAGGTAAATATGGTCGTACCAAATTGTCTCTGATTTATGAGGACCATTGGCTCCTATGTTCTTTACTGTGTAGGAGAAATTTGCTGAGGTCCCTGCAACAGCTGTTGCCGGAGCTACAATACTGTTGACAGAAAAATCAGGTGGAGGGGTTAGGGTAATTGTGATCTGTTCACTTGCCTTGATGTTGTTGCCATAACGGTTCGCTTCATCCACGCCTTCTTTGTCTGCAGCTATGACTAATAAATAATAGTTTCCTACATATTTCGGAGGCAGATTCACCTCAGCAGTCATTGTATAGGAGCTGTCAACAGCAAGCGGAATACCAGCAAAGTTGTTACATACATCTTTTTGAGTTTTGCTTTTCAGGGCAACAAATGAGTAGCCAACATAAACATCTTCCGGAGAGTAAGTATCGTCTTCCGACAGATATATCACGTCGTTCCAGTACTGATCATAACAGCTAGGAATACCTCCTGTGTAAGACACTCCACCAATCATTGGCATTGTGCCACTTGCATAGGATTTTTTTCCTACAGCATTTGCCTGACCAATGTTTTTCACCTGATAGGTTACATTGATTTTACTACCATTGAATACGGAAGTTGGTGCACCTACTGAGGTAACTGCCAGGTCTGCAGCGGGAGCAGGGTTAATGGTTATTACTTTATAAATGTAGTTGTTTTGCTCATTGCTTTCGGTTACCTGACTTCCTCCGTAAGCTCTTTCTATGGAGCATACATCTCCTGTAAGAATTCCGTTACAGGTAGCGTGAATGTTATCTGTAATGATAAACAAATAGTAGGTTCCCGGTTCAGTGGGCAGGGTTATCTCATTACGTTGCACATACGATTTACCGGGTTGCAGATAGCTTACGTTTTTAAACGTTCCCAGTAACTGATCGTCTGCAGATCTCAGATCTAGGTCGTTGGAAAGATATACTCTGTCGGCCCATTCTGCATTGCCTGTAGAAGCAATTCCGGTATTTTTAACTTCCCAGGTAAGCTCAATACGGCTTCCTCCATTGGCAGAAGAAGGAACAGATGAACTTACAATCTGAAGATCAGGAAGTGGTATGGTCCTGAATTTTTGTACCTGTCCTTCTGTAGACCGACAGTTGTTTTTGGCCACAATCTGCCATTTGTAAAGCAGGTTATAATCAAGGGTACTCTTGGCTATAAAAGCTGTTCCGATGATATTGGAAGCATACGCAGCCTCAGGTCTGGACGCCAGAGAGTCAGGCCATATATATAAGTCATAGAACGTTGCACCGGAAGAAGCAGACCATGTAAAGTTTACAGGTAGGGAGGTATTAATAGCTCCGTCTGCTGGTTTCATATCGGTTACGACGGATGGTGTAACAGGTTCTTTGACTGTTACAGTTAACGTAACAGGCGCTCCTCTTTCTCCGCAATTGGCAACAGGAGTAACGGTAAGGTCAAAAGTACCGGTAGTTGTCCAGTTAACTTTTGCAGAGGCTCCTGTTTCTGTTCTTGTAACAGATCCTCCTGCAGAAACCTCCCACTCGTAGCTTACTCCATACTGAGCGTCAATAGAATAAGTCCATTCTCCGGGGCAAACGTCTGTTAAGCCAATTATTTTTGAAGGCTGCTCAGGTACAGGGCATAACAGTTTGAATGACTGAATCGGCCCTTCAGTTTGCATACAATGATTCTTAGCTATTACCTGCCAGTTGTAGACTACACCTTGTGGAAGTTCATCTGTAATTCTATAGGTAGTAACTGTGAAATTACTTCTGTATGGTAAAGATGGTTTGGGGTTCGCTTTTTGCCACAGGTACAGGTCATACGAGGTAGCATTCTCTGCTGCAGACCAGGACAAGTCTAGAGGAAATGTAAGATCTTCACTGCCATTAGCAGGTATCATATCCGTAACTTCGGCAGGAGCAGGTGTTGTAATAACAGTTACTTCCAGTGTTTGAGGAGTTCCGGTATTACCGCATTTAACAGATGGTGTAACGGTCAATGTGTATGTTCCCGGAGTGATCCATGTTACCTCTATGGAAGATCCTGAGCCCGAAATTACTGCATCTCCAGTAACCGACCAGGTGTAGTCTACCCCGGAAACAGCCGTAACACGGTAGGATTTTTTAACAGGGCAGGTCTGTGTTTCGCCTGAGATGGCAGAAGGCTGCTCTGGTGTAATACAGTTTAGTGTAAATGTTTGTATAGCACCTTCTGTAGATTTACAGCTGTTTTTTGACACTACCTGCCAGTTGTAAGTTTGTCCGTATTCCAGTTCAGAGGTAAGAACAAAGCTTGTTGAAGGAATGCCGTTGTATGTTGGATATAAAGGTCTGGAATTTCCATTTTTCCAAATGAAAAGGTCGTAGTGGTCAGTATGTTCGCTTGCCGGCCAGGAAAATGTTAGTGGCAGAGAAAGATCTGTTGCTGCATCTTCAGGAGTCATAGTGGCGACTGCAGAAGGAGCTGGCAGGTCGGTAACGGTTACCTCTAATGTTTGAGGAATACCTGTTTTTCCGCATGCTACAAAAGGGGTTACAGTAATCGTATGGGTTCCTGTGGTAGTCCAGGTTATGGTTGCAAGGCTTCCTATCTCCTCTAAGATACCGCCACCTGAGATGCTCCATAGGTAATTCACTCCGGGCTGCTGTTCAACATAATAAACCTGCTCTCCCGGGCATACAGAAGCTAAACCATGAATGGCTGCTGGCTGAGGAGGATTAACGCAGCTGAGTGTGAAGGTTTTTATACTGCTTTCCTTTGTGCCACACAGCGATTTGGCTACTACTTTCCACTTGTATGGAACATCATAATAGCCATTCTGAAGTGTGTAGGAAGTTTCTGTTAAATTGGTCTGATGTGGATACATTAATGAAAAATCACTCTGACCTAAATACAGATCATAGGAGGTGGCATTAGCCGTTTCATCCCATGTTAATGTAAGGGGCAGAAGCAGGCCAGTAGCATTGTCTTCAGGAAAAACAGTGGTGACTTCTCCTAAAGGAGGAAGTGATATGATGGATATTGTTTTGGAAATGGTATCGCTGTTATTTCCGCAATCGCCATTGATAAACAACGATATCGTTTGCTCTCCCAGCGTATTCCATTTAACGGTAACACTGTTCCCTTCCGTTTTTTCAATAGTACCCCCGGAAGAAACGATCCAGTTATACGTTGCCCCATCGATAAAGGATGATGTATACGTTTGTTCGCCAAGGCAGGCACTGCTTTCTCCCTGGATAGAATAAGGTCTGGGAGGATTTACACAGAAGCTTCTGGATACAGGTTCGGCAGCCTGGTAGGTTGCATTACCGCTTTGGGAAGCCTGAATGGTGACAGTTCCAATACCGGTAAAGTATACTTCCTTTCCATCGTAGATTTGAGCAGGCCCTGATACAGAATAGGTTACAGGTAAACCTGAACTTGAAGTGGCTTGTAGTGTAAACGATTCTTCATAGTGCCTGTCCGGAAGTGGGGCGAAGGTAATAGTTTGCGGGGTTTGGCCGGACGACAAGGCACCATTCGGAGAGAATTGTGCAATAATAGCTTTAATACTGTAATCATTTTCCTGGCTGTACCCACCCGGATTGCTTATCACAGGCAGAGATTCACTTAGTGCAAATCCCGCAGCGATAACATTCCCATTTCCATCAGAGGTAATAGCCTTAATCTGATCTTCGTAGGATCCTCCATAGTAAGTAGCCCATTGTCTTACCCCTGAGCTGTTAAACTTCAGAATGAATCCATCATCGTCGTATTGGGAAGCACTTTGTGTCTGGTTGTATCCACCTGCGATTGCAAGTGTTGGTAAGTCTCCTAAAGAGGAGTATCCTCCTACAAGGATGTTGTTGGATTTATCTGATGCAATAGCAATACCATAGTCATTACCTGAACCACCATAGTACGTAGCCCATAAACGGGCACCAGCATTGGTAAACTTAACAATGAAAGCATCGCTTGCTCCGCCTCCATTGGAGGCCTGGTTGTATGCTCCGGTCAATGTCTGAAGCGGAAAGTCCGTACTTGCAGTACTGCCCGTAATGAGTACATTATCATCCGCATCAATGGCAATTCCCCCCGGAGTTTCCAGTCCATTTCCTCCGTAAGAAGTAGCCCATACCAGAGAGGCGTTGCTGTTAAACTTCATTACGAACGCATCAAAAATATTGGTAAATGAGAAATCCATGCTTTGGTTGTATGCACCGCTTACTGTTTTCCCGGTAAACCCGTAAGAGGTTGTACCTGTGATCCAGAAGTTGTTGCTGGTATCAACAGCAATGCTGCTAGGGGTTATTAATAAACCTCCGTAATAGCTGGCCCAGAGTCTTGCTCCATTGGCATCAAATTTGGCAAGGTACATATCTCCGGTTCCCTGAGATGTACCTACATAATGAGCTCCGGTTAAATTTTTGACAGGTAAGTTTTTACTGTAGGTAGATCCTGTTATAATGATATTTCCAGTTCCGTCAATAGCAACATCTCCCGCTTCTTCGTCTTCCGAACCACCAAAATAGGTACTCCACTGAAGCGCACCGGAAGTATTAAATTTAGCAATGAAGGCATCTTTAATATATTCTTCACTAAGGGATTGTTGATAGCCTCCGGCAAGTGTTTTAACCGGAAAATCGATACTGGTGGTTGTTCCGGTAATAGCTATGTTACCGTTGGCATCCACTCCGATTCCTGTCAGCAGTTCTTCATCGCTTCCACCAAAATAGGTAGCCCACTGGCGTACCCCATTGTTATTAAATTTTACAATAAATACATCCATGTATCCGGCAAACGATGTCTGGTTGTATCCTCCTGAAATTGTCTGAGTAGGGAAGTCATCGCTATAAGTATTTCCTGCCATGTAGATATTGCCGGCTGCATCTGTGGCAATGTCTACTGCTTCGTCCTGTCCCGTACCTCCGTAGTACGTAGCGAAAGGATCTATGATAAGAGGCTGGTTCTTATCGTAGCGGGCCAGATTAAACCCTACCGAATGGTTGTTTTTTACTATAAAATCAGAAGGGATTTCTACCTTTTGGTTGTTAATGGTCTGGTAGGTGTAAGGTTTAAGTTCTTCTATTTTTCCCAGCGAATGGCGTATTAAAAGCTGACCTGCACTGGTTAGTAAAGTTTCCTCAGCGCCTTCGTATTCCATTGCAATGTTGGAAGGATTACCGCCCGGATGAATGATAAAGTCATACTTCAATCCCTGGTTGTTGGCGTAAAACACAAGGTCTATGTTGGGGTAAATCTTTTTATAGATGATTTTTCTGTACCCCGGCACATTGGTGATGCCTTCCGGACGATGTTTGTAGTAGAAGTTGAAATGCCCTTCAGCTTTGTCTTCTGAAAGAATTTCAGGAGTTTTATTTCCCCCTTTCAAATGAAGAATTACCTTTTGTTCTTCATATGCTCTGTTGGCTTTGTCCTTTTGTTTTCCTGTTGCTTCGGAAATTTGTTGTTTCTCCCTTTTAAAGGAATAAACAATGCGGTCCTGAAGGAAATAGATCTGAACGCCTTTCGTGGACATATAATACTTTATGTCCTGAATGGCTTTTCCTTCATGGCTGGCCAGCTGTCCTCTGTTTTCAATAAAAAGAGGAAGTCCATCTCTGGCAATTGTACCAGCCTCCTTCGCTTTAGATGGAAGGATGGCAGCAACAAAAAAACAGCACAATAAATGTAAAAAACGGTTCATAAGTAATTTATAAAATTTGCTGTTGTAAAATTAGATGTGACCTGCTATCAGGAAGCCGAGCACTGTCAGAAAATGGTTGTCTTTAAAATTTTTTTGGCCTGAAAAAAAGTTTTTCCAACGCAAAGTTAGTAGTTTTTCTATTGCTGCTTACTCAAGTAAAATGGTATTTTTCTTTGGTAAATGCTTCTTGAATTTTAATGAATCTGGTGGTTTATGGGTGATTTTGGTATTTAAAACAGGTCAGGAAAAATACGGATTTGATAAAAGGTGAATTTCTTTGCCTATGAAGATTCTCTTTTGTTAAGTAAACTGTTGAGAATATTTGTTAAAACACCTAATGAGTTCTTTTACAATGCGTAGGAAAATCATGGTCAAAAGTGTAAAAATTGGACTTATCAAATATTTCTACTAATAGGAAACTTATTTGGAATTATTCTAAATAGGTTTGGTTTGACTTATAAACTCGCTTATCTTTGTTGTTTAGAATCTTTCTAAATAAATGGATACGGTGCGTATATTTATACTGGATGATTATTATCTGATCAGGGAAGGGCTTAAGAGAACACTTAGCACGACAGAAGATTTTGTAGTCGTAGGTGAAAGTCCCGAGCTTACAGGTATAGCCCAATCCATGAAGGATTTAACCCCCGACCTTCTTTTGCTAAATACAGGATTGTGCAAACGTCCAGTAGGTGAACTGGTACAGGAAATCCGGAAAGTATCTCCCCATACTAAAATATTGGCAATTGCAGAGTACAGTTGCGAAATGAAAGTACTGACATCGGTAAAGTCCGGAATTTCAGGTTTTATAAGTAAAAAAGCAGATCAGGAAGAGGTATTAAAAGCGGTGAAAGAGGTTGCTTTAGGTAAGGATTACTTTACCCCTGAAGTAACAAGAATTCTCATTAAAGGATTATTATCCGGGCGAAAAGCAGAGAATCTTTTCTCGGAACGGGAGCTGGAAATCATGAACCTGATCTGTCAGGGGGTAACCAATGAAGCAATTGCCGGTCAGCTTTTTCTAAGCGAAAGTACAGTGGCCACCCATAAAAGAAATATTATGAAAAAGGCCGGCGTGAAACGTACCAGTGATCTGATTTTGTGGGCGATGGATAATAAGCTGGTTGAACGTTCCCCGTGATTTCTACTAAAAATTTAGTAGGGTCTACTAAAATTTTAGTAGCAAAAAACACCAATTTTTGAGTATTGCACCCCAACGTTCGGCCCTCTACCTTTGTGTTGTTTAGAATGATTCTAAATAATACAAAAGATGAAATCTATAACCTTCTGTTGGCTTCTGTTTTTTTTAACGCTTTCACAGTTCGCCCATGGGCAAACCGGTTCGGTGAGCGGAGTACTTCTGGATGAAGAGGATTATGCATGTGAATATGTAACTCTTTATCTGAAAAATACCTCTCATGGGACGCTTTCAGACGGGGCAGGCAGGTTTAAAATAGAAAATATAGCACCGGGCCACTATACGCTGGTTTGCTCAGGCCTTTCGATAACGACTGTTGAATTACCGGTAGTGGTACATGCAGAAGCGGATACTTTTATACATATCAGGGCTGCACGTCTTTCCGATCATCTTCGGGATGTGGTTGTTACTGCTACGAGGACGGAAAAGGTTGCAGAGGATTTACCCATACCTGTGAAAGTGATTTCAGGAGATCAGATTCGCCGCATGGGGGCGCTCAGGCTAAGTGATGTGCTGTGCGAGCAAACAGGACTTGTGCTGGTCAACGATCATGGGGTTGGGTTGCAGATGCAGGGCTTTTCTTCCGAATATACCTTAATATTACTTAATGGAGAACCGCTTATCGGCAGAACTGCAGGTACTTTTGATCTTTCCCGCATAGCCGTTGGCAATATTAAAAAGATAGAAATTGTAAAAGGGCCTTCGTCCAGCCTGTATGGTAGTGAAGCACTTGCCGGAGTAGTGAACATTATTACAGAAACTCCAGGTGAAAAACTCAGCGGAAATTTAAGAACAAGGTATGGCAGCTTTAATACCCTGGGAGTGTCTGCAGATGTTTCAGCAAACAATGGTAAAGCAGGGATCTATCTTTTTGCAGACCGATATAGCACTGCGGGCTATAAGCTCGGTTCATCTGAAGAACATACCGTACCTCCCTATCAGAACTATACCTTTCAGACGGGGATTACTTACAAGGTTGCTAAACGATTAGCATTTGTGTTGAATGGAAGACTTTCGTTTCAGAATCAATCCAATAGTTATAGTGTCAATGAGGAAGGGGGGACCTTCAGTATTCTGGACAAGGGCCATCAGAACGACTGGAATGTAAATCCTCGTCTTACCTGGACGGTTTCAGATAAAGAAAAGTTCGTCGCACACGTGTATACTTCTGGTTATGCGATGTCTTCTGTGATGAACCGGAAAGAAGACGGATCGCTGTACGATGAGAGTGTATTCCGCCAACGATTTACAAGACCCGAATTACAATACAGCAGAAGGTGGAGAAACGATCAGGAAACTGTTGCTGGGGCCGGAGCTATTGCTGAATCGGTCGAGGCTACACGCTATACATCTGAAAAACGCTTTTACAGCATCTATGTTTACCTGCAGCATGACGTTACCTTGTTCAAAAAAATCAATGTCATAACAGGTGTGCGCTACGACCAGCATAGCGTCTATGGCAGCCAGCTGAATCCGAAAGTATCAGCCAGCTATAAACTCAAAGAAAAATTTTCTTTGAGAGGTTCGGTAGGAAGAGGTTTTAAAGCCCCTGATTTCAGACAGCTGTACCTCAATTTTAATAATTCAGTGGAAGGCTATAGTGTGCTGGGGTCAGAAGAAGTAAAGGAACAACTGATACATCTTCAGCAGACCGGGCTTATCAGACAGATTCTTATTGAGCCTTCCGCACTTCAGCCTGTAAAAGCAGAAAGCTCAGTATCCTGGAATCTTGGATGGCTGTTTCAACCCTCCAATCTGGTATCATGGCAGGTTAACTTTTTCAGAAACGACATCAAAGATATGATCGCAACTTCTGCTGTAGCTATCAAGACCAATGGAGGCTCAATCTTCAGCTACTTCAACATTGCCCGGGTGTATACAGAAGGTTTTGAAACGGACATTAGCTATAAAGTATTAAAAGATCTAAGGGTGTCTGTCGGATACCAATATATGATAGCCAAAGACAAGCAGGTGGTAGAAGACATCCGCAATGGCCTTTTGTACAGAAGAGATCCAGAGACACTAAAAACTACCAGAGTTAAGCAGCATGAGTATGGAGGATTGTTCAACAGGTCCAGGCATATGCTGAATGTAAAAGCTTTTTATACATCCTCCAAAGGCTGGACAGGGAATATCAGAGGTGTTTACCGGGGAAGGTATGGATTTGCCGATACCAATGGCAATCTGATTGCAGACATTGATAATGAATATGTAAAAGGCTACTGGCTATGGAATATTTCCGCAGGGAAGAAATGTATGAACAGTATAACCATTCAGTGTGGAATCGATAATGTGTTCGATTTCAAACGACCTATGGTGATTTCTACTATTCCCGGAAGAATCTACTATCTAAGTCTTGAACTTAATCTTAATAAGAAAAACCTAAAGCGTACAACTCAACATGAAAACTAAATTAATGACCTGTGTAATGTGCCTTGCTGCACTTACATTTAAAGCGTGTGTGAAAAAGGATTCTACTAAAGTTACACCATTGGATAAGTCAGGGTTAACCGAAGTCGTTGCAAGAAATATTGTTGCTATCCCCGACAGTCTTGATGGACATTATTCGTTTTTCAGTCTCAAAGAAAACAAACGTGTTGCTCCGATAGATTCTGCATCCGATAAGTGGGATGTGGCATTCAATAAAACAACGATCATCTTTAATGGAGGCAGCAGTGGACCAGGCCTTTCAGAAGCCATGATGTATTCAGGAATATTTGAAGACCTTATAGAAGCTCCTGAAGAAGGATACAAATCGGATAATGCGTCTTCGAAAGCGATTGCTGCCGGTTCAGGTGCAGGATGGTACAACTATAGCGGTCCTCCGAACCATATCATTACACCAATTCCAGGAAAATTTATAGTGCTGAAGACAGCAGAAGGTAAGTATGCGAAAATGGAAATTATAAGCTACTACAAAGATGCTCCACTTGTGCCGGCCTTTCAGGAAGCGAGCTCCGGATGGTACACATTCAGGTATGTTTATCAGGACAATGGTTCCAGGAGTTTTCAGTAAAACTCAGGGGTTAAACAACTACGAAATAATGATTAAAGAACTTTTCAATTAAAAGAATCATCAGCTATGTGTGAACAAATTCAACTGAGCAAAACCCAAAACGGACAGGTATACAGATGTACCAAATGTAATGGGAATGTATGCCTGATGTATAAGAATATAGTGCAGGGCCTTGTAGTGGAAGATTTCTATAAACTGAAAGATGTTATTGATGCCATTGATGTCGAAGCGTTTTTCAGCAGGTATCCGGATGAACAGAGGCTGAGCATACGAACAGCATATTCGGAACTGTTCTTTGCATTCAGCGCCAGTGAGCTGTATGAATTAAGAGCGCTGATGACATGTGCAGATTTAAAAATTAAACTATATGAACGTATCCAGAATAATGTTAACTAAGTCAGGAGTTGTTTTAGGAGCACTGATCTGTTTGGCTGGAAGCTTTATGCTTTCATCCTTTTCAAAGGGAAAGGAGAAAGCTCACAAAATTGTATCGGTTAATGGCACAACCACTGAAATACTGTGTGCTTTAGGACTTGATCCACATCTGGTTGGAGTCGATGTAACAAGTACCTATCCGGCTTTCGTTGCAAAGCTTCCGAAAGTAGGACACAACAGGAGTATATCTGCTGAAGGAATCGTTGCACTTAATCCCGATCTGGTGGTAGGAATTAGCAACGATCTAAAATCCCAGACGATCGGGCAACTGAAGTCTGCAAATGTTACAACCCGTCTTTTCAAACAGGAATATTCTGTTGAAGGAACAAAGGCACTAATAAGAGCTGTAGCCTCTGAGTTCAGAAAAGAAGCCAGAGGTGAAGAATTAATTCGTCAGCTTGATGCGGATATTTCAAGTGTTAAGAAACCCGCTAAAAGGAAAAAAGTCCTGTTTATTTATGCAAGAGGTGCCGGTACCATGTTGGTAGCCGGAAGGGGAACTCCAATACATAAGATGATCGAGCTGGCCGGTGGAGAAAATGCTGTAAATGATTTTGATGACTATAAACCCTTAACCGCAGAAGCACTTGTAGCAGCAGATCCAGATGTACTACTGTTGTTTGATTCCGGCCTGAAAAGCCTGAATGGTATTGATGGTATAGTAAAAATACAGGGTGTTGCAGAAACAAAGGCAGGAAAGAACAAAAAGATTATAGAAATGGATGGTCAGTTGCTTACCGGTTTTGGGCCACGCTTAGGTATGGCTTTAAAAGAATTGTCCTCTAAAATCCAATAGTTATGAGCGGCAGAAAAAGAAGTTTGTTAGTATTCCTGGTAATCCTTCTGGTACTGGTAGTTCTGGTTTCATCGGGTTACGGGGCAATGAAGATAGCGCCTTTGCAAGTGGTATCTATTCTTTTGGATAAGGCCGGATTCCCGGCACTTACTGACTTTGGGCAAAGTCAGGCAAATGTGTTATGGTCCATAAGGTTACCTCGCGTGATGCTGGGCATTCTGATTGGCGCAGGGCTGGCGGTTTCCGGGGCTTCCCTTCAGGGATTGTTCAGAAATCCTCTTGCAGACCCAACCCTGATCGGCGTTTCTTCCGGAGCGTCCTTATGTGCTGTGGTGATGATTGTGGTCCTATCATCTTCCACACTATTGGAATCTGTAACAAGTATTACAGGCTATTATACCATGAACGTCTTTACGTTTCTTGGAGCCGGAGCTTCTGCATGGATTGTTTATTTGCTTTCCAAAAGCGGTGGCAAAGCTTCTGTTACAACAATGCTCTTAGCCGGCATCGCCGTGAATGCTTTATGCGGTGCGCTTACAGGATTAATTATATATTACTCTACAGATGCGGAACTTCGAAACGTAACTTTCTGGATGCTGGGAAGCCTTGGCGGGGCAAGCTGGAACACTGTGTGGGGCATCTTTCCTTTTATTTTTATTCCGGTCCTCTTAATACCTCGTTTGTCGAAAGGGTTAAATGCTTTTGCACTGGGAGAAGCAGAAGCGTCGCATCTGGGTGTTCCTGTAAGTCGCCTGAAGCTACAGGTACTGATATTAACTACGATGGCAGTGGGAGCCTCCGTTGCAGTTGCCGGTATCATTGGGTTTGTCGGATTGATAATACCACATCTGTTAAGGCTGGCTGCTGGTCCTGATAACCGATTTGTATTGATAGCCTCCTCACTGCTTGGTGCCCTGTTGCTTACAGGATCAGACCTCATTGCACGGACAATCATAGCACCGGCAGAGCTGCCCATAGGGATCATTACCGCAATTGTTGGTACGCCTGTGTTCATGTGGATTTTGTTTAAACATAAACCTCAATGGAGAACATTCTGATGTTGGGAGCTGAAAATATACAAGTAATGGCTGGAGGAAAGAAGATTCTTAACGGAGTGTCTTTTCACGCCTATCCAGGCGAGATCCTTGCGATTGTAGGGGCAAACGGAGCCGGTAAATCAACTTTGCTGAAAGTCATTTCAGGGGATACCTCCTTCACTGGAAAAGTTATTCTTAACGGAAAAAATCTGAATGCTTATAAGAAAAGTGAGCTGGCCCGTTTCAGGTCTGTACTTACACAGTCGTTTTCCTTAACCGCTCCATTTAAGGTAACAGATGTTGTACTGATGGGAAGGTATCCTTTTTTTAATGAAATGCCTTCTCTGGAAGATCGGGAGATTGTGGAGGAAGCAATGCATCTTACAGATGTTTATCATTTTAAAGAAAAAAACTATATGGAACTATCAGGTGGAGAGAAACAAAGGGTTCATCTGGCAAGAGTGATTGCCCAGATTTTAACCCGCTCCGGTACTCCTGAGTTCCTGCCGAACTATTTGTTTCTGGACGAGCCTGTGTCCAGTCTTGATATTTTGCATCAGCATAAAACATTAGCCATAGCGAAAACACTTAAACAAAGAGGGTATGTTATTATAACTGTGCTGCACGATCTCAATCTTACCGCTCAATATGCCGACAAGGTGTTGATGCTCCGTGAGGGAGAAGTGATGGCCTATGGTGCCATGAACCAGGTTATGAATACGGAAAATATCTTTTCAGTATTTGATGTACATGTTTCAATTATAAAGAATAAGGAAACTCCTTATCCCTTCATTATTACTGAGCCTTTTAAGGAAAACATGCCAGGGAACAAGGTATTGGAAGAAGCATTGCAGTATGGAGGTTGAGAGATGTTGGAGAACAGGAAGGTCCAACCATATACTGTTTTAAATAGATCGGACGAATTTGAATTATACACTTAATTACTAAGAACAATGGGAACTACAACACTAACTACACTTAAAGGACTCTGGGAAAAATTTAAGGCCGAAAACCCGACGGTAAGAATAAGGGACGCTGCAAAAGCTCTGAATACATCCGAAGCACAATTACTGGCAACTCAGGTAGGAGAAAGTGTAACGTTCCTGAATGGGGATTTTAAAGGACTACTGAAGGAGATTACTTCTTTGGGGTATGTAATGGCATTGACACGAAACGATCATATAGTCCATGAACGAAAAGGTGTTTATCAGAATATTTCTTTTAAGGGAGATACAGGACTGGTTTTGGGAGAAGACATTGATTTACGTCTGTTTATGCAGGAATGGAACATTGGATTTGCAGTAGTGGAGGGAAACAGACAAAGTCTTCAGTTTTTTGATAAAAGCGGTTCAGCAGTGCATAAAATTTATCTGACAGAAAGAAGTAACATGGAAGCGTATCGAACCCTTGTGAAGAAGTACACAGCAGCTGTTCAAACGGATGAAATGGAAGTACAGCCTTATCCGGAAGAACAGGGAGAGCAGGAAGATGCTAATATTGATGTTGAAGGGTTTAGGGCTGCCTGGAAGAATTTGAAGGATACACATGCCTTTTTTGGAATGCTGAAAACGTTTAATGTCAGCAGGGTTCAGGCAATGCGGCTGGCTCCGGCGGGCTTTGTTAGACAGATTTCCAATGAGGCGGCAAGGAAAATGCTTCAGATTGCTTCACAGACCCAGACGGAAATTATGGTGTTTGCAGGTAACAGAGGCTGTATTCAGATCCACACCGGGACAGTGACCAAACTTCTGGAATCAGGCCCCTGGTACAATGTACTGGATCCTCACTTCAACCTTCATTTAAGAGAAGATAAAATAGTCAGCAGTTGGATTGTAAAGAAGCCTACAGAAGATGGAGATGTCAATTCCCTTGAACTCTTTGATGACAAGGGAAATAACATTGCCCTGTTTTTCGGAAAGAGAAAGCCGGGCGTGCCGGAAAGTGAAATGTGGCGAAAAGTTCTTGCTTCGTTAGAATAGATTTTTTTGTTTTATTTAATAGTAACTGACTCCGTGACAGTAACATGTCCCGGAGTTTTTGATTACAAAAGGATTGTATTTTTAAATCCCTATCAGTGCAGCACCGATAACTCCTGCCGAATCCCCTGTTTTATGCTTTACAATGGGGGTTTTTAATTCATCGTTGAAATGGTATTTTTTTACCTGTTCAATCCCAAGGGTATAAAGTTCATCAATATTGGAAACCCCGCCTCCCAGTACTACGATATCAGGATCTATCACCGCAAGAACGTTTGAAAGTGCCACACCAAAATGTTCAAAAAAGTTTTCCATAATTTTGCCCGCATCGTGATCTCCAGTTCGGTATAGGGACAGAATTTCATGAAGGGACTTACGTGTTCCGGTTCGATCCTGGTAGCGATTTTCCACACCTCCTCCAGAGATAAATGTTTCCACGCATCCACGTTTTCCGCAGTAGCAGGCAGGTCCGTTCTGATAATCTATGGTGGTGTGTCCCCATTCTCCAGCTATGGACTGCAGGCCCTGTATCACTTGTCCGTTATGTACGATTCCTCCTCCGCAGCCTGTACCCATAATGACTCCAAATACCAGTGAATACCCTTTACCTGCTCCATTCAGGGCTTCAGCCATGGCAAAACAGTTGGCGTCGTTTTCGATTGCCGTTTTTCTTCCGATTCTTTTTTCAAGGTCGTGAAGAAATGGTTTGCCGTTCAGACATACCGTATTGGAGTTCTTTAACATACCGGTTTTGGCTGATACCGAGCCTGGAGTACCGATTCCGAACGTATGGGAGGCTTGACCAATGAACTGGCTGCACTCCTTGTATAAGGATGAAATATTGTCAAGAATATGTTCATAGCCATATTCCTGTTCTGTATGAATGCGTTTGCGAAAGATTTCTTTCAACTCTGAATCCAGTATAATGGCTTCTGTTTTCGTACCACCAAGGTCAATACCAATTTTAAACATATCAGGTGCGAATAAGATTTTTATAAATATAAAGGAAAGGAAGATAATGTAATACTATAGACCAACCTAATGTAGGGCAAAACCTCTGAATTCTGGAAACATTTAGGAAGTACCGAAAAATATTTTTTGAATGCACAAATATATTATTCCTAATTCATTACAGAATCCTCTATTAGTTTTGTAGGGTAAATGGCAGAGTTTTTTCAATCTATAGTAAAAGATGGTAAAATGATGATGAAAGTACTTAAGGGTTATTTGTTATTTCTTTTTATCGTCCCCTCTTTTGGTTACGGTCAGGATTACAATCTTAAGGAGTTGCTTGAAAAAGCAAAGACTACCTATCCCGTAATAAGAGCAAAGCAATTCGAGGTAAAGAGTGCCAGGGAGAAGGTAGGAAGTGCCAGGGCGGATTATCTGCCTGGTTTTATTCTGGCCGATCAGTATACCTATTCAACCAGTAATAATGTGGAAGGTGCTTTTTTCCCTAATGAAGGAACAGCTTTTGCACCTTCCGGGGGTATCAGACAGGAGAATATTTATAAAGGTGCCTTCGGGAGTTATACCACCGCGATTCTGGACTGGAAGGTTGTCAACTTCGGAAAAATTTCTGCAGGAATCAATGCAGCAAAGGCCGAAATGTCCAGGGCCGAATGGGAATATGAAAATGAACTGTTCCAGCATCAGGTGAAAGTAGCGGATTTATATCTGCTTCTGCTTATTAGCCAGCAGCTGACACGGGTACAGGAGTTTAATCTTCAGCGGGCAAGGGATTATATGAAAACCATAAACGCCAGAGTAGCTGCCGGATTGAAGCCGGGGGTAGACAGTGCACTGGCGCATGCAGAATATACGAAGGCCGAACTGTTGCTACTGGAAAGTCAGAGAAATGAACAATCGTATGCATTAAGACTAAGAGAACTGAGTGGGGGAGATCTGAAGGATGTGTTCTCCGTGGATACCATGAATTTTTTTAAGGAACTTCCCGGTCAGGCGATCATTGATAAGGAGAATCTTCCCAATGCTCCTTCTTTGCGATTGTATCAGTCGTACCGGGATTTGAGTAAAGCCAGAAGCGTCTCTATAAAACGTTCGTTTTATCCTTCCCTGTCACTTGTGGGAACAACCTGGGCCAGGGGATCCGGAATTTCCAGGAAGACTGGTGAGTACAGAACGGATTTTGCAAGTGGGGTAAATTACCAGGTGTTTAATTATCTGGCAGGAGTGGCGTTAAGATGGAACCTTACCAGTTATTTTAAGATTCAAAGAAATTATAAAAGTGAATTATTTCAGTACGACAAATTTCAGCTTTTGTACGATGCACAGGTATTGCAGCAAAACAGAGAGTTGAAAGATGCTGAAATGCAATTTGAAATGGCTCTGAAACAGGCTCAGGTGTCTCCCATTCAGCTCGAAGCTGCAAGGGCGGCATTTCAGCAGGCGCAGACCAGATACAGTGCAGGGTTAACGGATTTGCCAACATTCACCCAAAGCCTTGTGACACTCAACAGGGCAGAGGCCGATAACTACATTGCCTACAGCAATGCGTGGCGTGCACTGCTTATGAAGGCTGCCGCAGCAGGCGACCTTTCTGTGTTTTTAAACCAGGTGAAATAATACTATAAAGGATCAGGAAATATGTTACAATTAATCAGATCAGCACTTAGAAATCCAATAGCCATAATGGTAATGGTGATCGGGATAGGATTTTTCTCGATGCTTTCGATCGTTAAAATTCCTGTAGATATTTTTCCGAACCTGAATTTGCCCACTATCTATATCGTTCAGCCTTACGGAGGTATGGCTCCTGAAGAGATGGATGCCTTTATTGCCACCAGGTACCAGGACCACTTTCTTTATGTTTCCGGAATACGAAATGTAGAGGTGAAAACAATTCAGGGGTTATGTCTTATAAAACTTGAATTTTATCCCGGAACCAATATGGCTCAGGCAGCGGGAGAAGTTGCGAATAACGTTGCCAGGGCGAAAGCATACATGCCGGAAGGAACAGTGCCTCCTCAGGTAATCAGGTTTGATGCGAGTTCTGTGCCGGTAGGCCAACTGGTGTTTGAAAGTAAAACCAGTTCCTTAAATGAAATTCAGGACCTTGCCAATTCACGGGTGCGTCCTATGTTTTCAAAGATAGAAGGTGTTTCAAGTCCTCCTCCTTTAGGTGGTAACCAGCGAACCATTGTTATTAAAATTGACCCTAATCTTATTCGAAGCTATAAATTAACTCCGGAAGAAGTTATTAAGGCGGTGGTAGCCAACAACCAGCCTTCTCCGGCAGGGAATATCCGAATAGGAAAAAAGGCACTTATGACACCGGTAAACTCACTAGTAGAACGGCCCGAAGATTTTCTTAATATCCCGATCAGGGTTGGATCTGGGCCTACCGTTTTTATTCGTGATATCGGTACGGTTGAAGACGGATCCGATATTACAGTGAGTTATGCACTGGTAAATGGAAAAAGAGCAGTATACATACCAGTGGTTAAGAAATCAGATGCATCCACACTGACGGTGGTAAATAATATTAAAGCTGCCCTGCCGGCCCTTCAGAATGCATTGCCGGAAGATGTTAATGTCTCTTATGAATTTGACCAGTCGGCCTATGTGACCAATGCATTAAAGAGTCTTATTACCGAAGGTATTCTTGGAGCTGTCCTTACCGGATTAATGGTGCTGCTCTTTCTTAAAGACTGGCGCAGTGTTATTATTGTGGTGGTAACGATTCCTGTGTCGATTCTTTCAGCAGTAATTATGCTGAACCTGTTTGACCAGACGATCAATATAATGACTCTGAGTGGACTTGCTCTGGCAATAGGAGTACTGGTAGACGAGTCCACCGTGACCATAGAAAATATTCATCAGCACCTGGAGATGAATAAGCCGAAGGCATTGGCAGTATGGGATGCGTGTAAGGAAATCGCTTTTCCCAAACTGTTGATTTTGTTATGTATCCTGGCAGTATTTGCACCAGCCTTTATAATGGTAGGTGTGCCGAAATCAATGTTTTTGCCCTTGTCGCTTGCAGTAGGGTTTGCCATGATTGCTTCGTTTATCCTTTCGCAGACACTGGTTCCTGTATTGTCTAACTGGCTGCTGAAGCATGAAAGGCATGAACAGCCTACATTGGCGCTTGATTCGGAAGAAGTAAAAATGCTGATGAATGAAGAACTGTACCAGCCGAAAAAGCTTACCTTTTTCGAGAAACTGAGAAAAAATTATGTGCGGTTACTGAAGAAAATTCTTGCCAACAGGAAGAAATGGATTATTGCATATTTTGCGGCAACCATTGCCGTAATAATTGGAGGAATTGCCTTTATCGGAACAGACATTCTACCGAAATCTGGAAGTCGTCAGTTTCAGGTGAGAATTAAAACAGCAGATGGAACAAGAGTGGAAGAGACGGAGCGTGTAACCTTAAAAGTGCTGAATCTAATTAAGAACGAAGTGGGGCCTGACAATGTAAACATTTCCTCTGCATTTGTGGGGACGGTTCCTTCGAGTTATGGTACGTCAAATATTTTCGTGTTCAACAGTGGTCCGCACGAATCGGTAATGCAGGTAGCTTTTTCTAAGAACATTCCGTTTAGCATAGACGAATTAAAAGAAAGGGTGAGGACAAAAGTAAAAGAGGAGTTGAAAGGTGTGCGGATTTCGTTTGAGCCTATTGAACTGGTAGATAAGATTATGAGCCAGGGAGCTACGAATCCGATAGAGGTGACGGTAGCATCTAAGGATATAAAAGAAGCCGAACGCTTTGCGACTAAGATCATGAAGAATATGGAGGCTATTCCGTTTCTGAGGGATGTCCAGATTGCGCAACCCATGGCTTACCCTACCCTTAAGGTGACGATCGACAGGGAAAGGGCAGGGCAGCTGGGACTTACTTCCACCCAGGTATCCAGATCACTTGTCGCTGCGACGTCTTCAAGCAGGTTTACAGATAAAAACCTTTGGATGGATTACAAAAAAGGACTGGCCTACCAGGTGCAGGTGCAGATTCCGGAACCTGATATGTCTTCCATCGAAGATATTGGAAATATCCCTCTTAAGAGTGACCAGTTGCATCCGGTATTGTCAGATGTGGCAAGCTTTTTAGAAGTTTTAGCTCCCGGACAGTTTGACCGTTCCGGTCCTAACCGGCTGGTAACCATAACCGCCAATATTCATAATGCGGATCTTGGAACAGCAGGGAAGGAAGTTACCAAAGCAATTAAAGACGCAGGAACTCCTCCAAGAGGACTGGTAGTTGACCTTAAGGGGCAAACAAAACTTTTGAACGACACCCTTAACAGTCTGCAACAAGGGCTATTGGTGGCTATCGTAATCATATTCCTCTTGCTGTCTGCAAACTTTAAATCGTTTAAGTTGTCATTGGTGGTTCTTTCTGCCATACCAGCAGTAGTTGCAGGAGCTCTTGTAACGTTGTTAATCTTTGGTGCTACCCTGAATCTGCAATCGTATATGGGACTTATTATGTCGGTGGGAGTATCCGTGGCCAATGCCATTCTTATGATTACCAATGCCGAGCAGTTAAGACTTGAGATGAGAGATGCCCGCAATGCTTCCATAATGGCAGCTAACAGCAGGATTCGTCCGATTCTTATGACGAGTATTGCGATGATAGCTGGTATGATTCCAATGGCGAGTGGTTTAGGTGAAGGGGGAGATCAGGTGGCTCCATTAGGCCAGGCGGTAATCGGAGGCTTGTTTGCATCCACCTTTGCGTCCCTGTTTATTCTTCCTGCAATATTTATTTCTTTGCGGGATAAATCTTCTTACGAATCTGCTTCGTTGGATCCTGAAGATCCGGAGAGTATATATTTTAGTTCTCATCAAAAAAAAGTTTATGATCATGTTTAAGTCAGTAATCTATATAAATGCCTTAGCACTTTTTCTGATGGCATGTTCAAAGAAGGAAAACACTAGTAGTGCAACTGTTAAGGTTGTTGAAGAAGAGCCTGTAGTGGAAGTGTCAGAAGTATTGAGTCTTCAGCCTGAAAAGCCTCTGTTGCTGCCGGGAGAACTGCACCCATGGAACAAAGTAAGTATTTATTCAAAAGTAAAAGGATTTGTAAAAGAGCTTAAAGTAGACAGAGGTTCACAGGTGCGTAAAGGTCAGGTACTGGCAGTGTTGGATGCTCCTGAGTTGTTTGCTGAATTTGAGCAGGCTAAGGGGCAGCTTTTAGCAGCGGAAGGAGCTTTAGAGGAAGCAAAGGCACGACTGGTTGCCTCTACGCTTACGTATAACCGTTTGCTTAAAGCCAATGCTACCGAAGGAGCTGTCGCAGTTAGTGAACTGGAACAGGCCAAAGCAAAAGTACTGGCAGACAGCGCATCGGTTTCGAATGCAAAAGGTAATCTTGACGCAGCTCGTTCGCATTACAGAACAAAGCAGGAGCTGGTTAATTATTTGTCTATTACAGCTCCGTTTGATGGAGTGATCGTTGAGCGAAATATAAGTCCGGGTGCATTAACGGGAGTTAACGATGGTAGCTCAAAGCCATTATTCGTACTGGAAGATAATTCGCGACTGCGCCTTACCCTTGCAGTTCCTGAGCAGTATACCAACACTGTTAATAAAGAAGGGGTCGTTACATTCCAGGTAAACGCAGTGCCCAATAAAGCATTTAAAGCAAAGTATGGCAGAAGTGCAGGAAGTGTTCTGGATAAAAACAGAGTGATGATGACAGAGTTTGACTACAATAACATCACCAAAGAACTAAAGGCAGGAATGTATGCCGATGTGCAGATACCGGTAGTCCGTCCTTCCGCCACCCTGTTTGTACCGAAGACAGCAGTGGTAAGTTCCAGCGAAGAAGTGTTCGTTATCCGGAATAATAAAAACAAAGCAGAATGGGTTCCTGTAAAAAAAGGAATTGTGCTGGATACCCTTGTGGAAGTCTTTGGAGATCTAAGTAAAGGCGATATTGTTGTAAGAGAAGGTTCTGAAGAGATAAGGAACGGACAACGACTTAGAGTGAATGAAAAGCTGTGATATGAAGTGGTAAGTGATAAGTATTAAGGTGTAAGTCATTTTCATTGTTGCTTAATACTTATCACTTACAACTTACAACTCATACGCTTAAAATCAGCTTATGAATCCCATTCCCATATCTGTATTCTACTTTTAATCCTGCATGGTCGGCTATTTTTTTAACTATGGAAAGTCCAAGGCCAAGGGAATCACTGTTTTTATCTTTTTTGAAACGTTCGAATAACTTTTCCGGTGGGCTGTTGAGCGATTGTCCGGTATTGTATATTTCCAGTGAGGTCGGATTGATTTCAATGTTTAACGACCCGTGGTCAACGTTGTGAATGATGGCATTTTTAATAATATTGGTAAGTAGTATATCTGCCAGGTCTGCATGTATGGTAGCCTGAAAAGTGCCTTTATCAGTAACGCTGATGCTTATGTTTCTATGGGTGTACAAAGATTCAAATTCATAGAGCTTTCCACGAATCATGTCGTTAAAAGTTATAAGCTCAGAAGCATTGTATTGTCCGCTGTCTATCTTGGAGAGTAATAGAAGGGCTTTGTGCATTTTGCTTATTTTGAAGCAGGCACTCTGGATTTCTTCAATCCAGTATACCTGTCTGTCCGTAAGGTTTTCACATTGAATCAGGTTTTCAACCTTGCTGTTAATGATGGCCAGTGGGGTTTGAATTTCATGGGAGGCATTTTCTGTGTATTCTTTAAGGCTCAGGTAATCCTTGCGCATTTTGCCTGTCATTTTTTTGATGACATCATTCAATTCTTTGAATTCATATATTTGTGTTTCCGATACTTCTACGTCTTTATCATCCTTGAGATCAAACTTTTTCGCTTTGTCAAGGGTACTGTAAAACGGTTTCCAGATGTCTTTTGACATCTTCCGGAAAAAGATAAACATGCTGGAAAGGCCTATATTCAATAAAAACAGCATGGTCAGAGTAATGTACCGGATAAGGTCTGTCGACTCAATCAGAGATTTCCGGATACTGATTTTATACCAGTCGTTGTGGTGGTACTTGTAAAAAGTCAGTTCGCGAAAGGGTACATTCTCTTGGGCGAACTTGTCGTAAAAGATGGTGTCTTTAAAAGAATCCTCTGCCTGGGCAGAATCGAAGTCTGAAAGTTTGACAATTTCAATTTTATTCTCTACGAAGTAAGAGCTTTCATTCCAGTCTCCGTGTCGTTTCACAAACGCTTCGAAGTCATGCTGTTCGGCCCTCAGTCTTTTTTCCACCTCTTTATAAATCAGTTGTTTTACGGCAATATAAAATGTGCCTGCAATGAGCAGGTAGATGATAAAGGAGATGAGCAGGTAGTAGATGGTTGTTTTGGTAAGAAGCTTCATTTCTCTCCGAATTTATATCCGATTCCGTAAATCGACTGGATGTAGTCTTTGCTGCCTTTTTCCAGGAGCTTTTTTCTCAGGTTTTTAATGTGCGAATAAACAATGTCCAGTGAATCTGCAGAGTCTATATTATCCCCCCATAAATGTTCGGCAATGGCCGCTTTGGTGAGAACAGTATTTCTGTTGGAAAGAAAATACAACAGCAGGTCAAACTCTTTTCTGTACAGTACCACCTCGGTGTCTTTTACAAATACCTTTCTGGTGTTGAGATCAACTTTAATTTCCTGAAATACAATGTCGTTGCTTCCGTTGAAATTCCTTCTTCTCAAAAGCGATTTGATGCGGGCGTTTAATTCAGAAAAATGAAACGGTTTTACCAGATAATCATCCGAGCCGATGTTTAGTCCGCGTACCTTGTCATCTACAGAGTTTCTGGCGGAAATGATAATTATTCCGGTAGAGGAAGCAGCTTTTTTTAACTGTTCAATGAGCGAAAAACCATCTCCCCCCGGAAGGTTAATATCCACTATTACACAATCGTAGTTGTACAACATAACCTTCTCAAGTCCGCCCGGATAATCGTATGCTGTTTCACAAAGGTACCCTTCGTTTTCCAGCTGAGAAGTTATGCTGCCTGCAAGCGCCTTTTCGTCTTCTATTACCAGAATTTTCATAAAGCAGAGTTTTGCTAAAATTAATGAATGATTCTGAACTAAAAATTAGTAGTGGTATACTTTGCTGGGAATATGTGTGCGTTCCTGCTATTTTTTCTTTGGGAAAAATCTTATCGTTGGAGGTGGGGCACCGTTAAATGAATCGTAGGGTTTAAGATATTCAGTCGGATAAAATATTAAATATTATTTTTGTAAGAATTATAGGTAAAAAATGGAAGACTATCTCTGTAATATGTACTCTTTTCTTTTGGACCGCACTGCACGGCGAGTAAAGCAATATGCGCAGCAGCAGTTCAATGAGAAAAAATTTAATATCACTGTGGATCAGTGGCTTGTTCTAAGGCACTTATATGAACACAACGATTTAAACCAGAAAGAACTGGCCGAACTTTTGTTTAAAGATACTCCAACGCTTACGCGGATCATTGATATTTTATGTGAAAAAGGCCTGACAGAGCGAAAGATACATGCCAGGGACCGTCGGTCGTTTATTGTGCACCTGACCGATTCGGGGCTTTCCATGGTAAAAAATTTAATGCCACAGGTGTCGGAAATCCGTTTAAAAGCCTGGGAGGGACTTTCCGAAAGAGATTTTGAGGAGTTTAAACGAATCCTGAATTCTATTTATAATAATCTGGAGTAAAAAAGTTGAGCCAGCAAAAATTTTTTTCGTAAAATGATTGTTGTGCTAATTATTGTTAAGCATATTTGTTTTAGAACATAATTCATCCACAAACCCCATAATTTTCATTTCATGATACACACAGACATATGCATTATCGGAGCAGGCCCTGTCGGACTTTTTGCTGTTTTTGAAGCGGGTTTATTAAAAATGCGCTGCCACCTTGTCGATGTTCTTCCGCAGATAGGTGGACAGTTATCGGAAATATATCCTAAAAAGCCAATATACGATATTCCTGGTTTTCCGGAAGTTATGGCTCAGGATCTTATCGATAATCTCAAAAAACAAATTGATCCGTTTAGACCTACGTTTACCCTGGGAGAAAGGGTAGACACGCTTACCAGGAAAGAAGACGGCACTTTTGAAATCAAAACTTCGGATGAGACGGTCATAACCTGTAAAGTGGTGGTTATTGCCGGGGGGCTGGGGTGTTTTGAACCAAGAAAGCCGGAGATTGAAAATCTTGGAAAATACGAAGGCAAGGGAGTGTATTATATGGTGAAAGATCCGGAGCGTTTCCGTGATAAGAAAATTATTATCGCCGGTGGTGGGGATTCTGCGTTGGACTGGACCATATTTTTGTCCAATGTAGCTTCTGAAGTGACGCTGGTTCATAGAAACGAATCGTTTAGAGGAGCTCCGGATAGTGCAGAGAAGGTCTTTGAACTTGCCAGGACTGGTAAGATAAACCTGTTATTGAATACGCACCTTAAAGAGCTGAATGGAGATACCATTCTGGAAGCTGCTACTGTAATAGGGAAAAATAAAGAAGTTTCCGAAATTAAAGCCGATTACCTTATTCCATTGTTTGGCCTGAGTCCTAAGCTGGGACCCATTGCCGACTGGGGACTAAACATAGATAAAAACGCGATAGAGGTGAATACATTTGACTACAGTACAAATGTTCCCGGAGTATTTGCCATTGGTGATATCAATACATATCCGGGAAAGCTGAAACTTATTCTGTGTGGCTTTCATGAAGCAGCACTTATGGCACAGAGTGCATTCAAATTTGTTTATCCTGATCAAAAGCTTAGCTTTAAGTATACTACAGTGAATGGTGTAAATGCATTTTAAATTTTTAGCCTTATGATAAAATTTGAAGTAGAGGACAGGCAGGGAAATGTCCAGGAGGTAGAAGTACCGGAAGAGATTAATCTTAGTTTAATGGAAGTTTTAAAAGCTTCTGATTATCCTGTGTTGGCAACATGCGGCGGGATGGCTTTATGTGCAACCTGTCATGTAGAAGTGGAGAGAGGTATTGAGAAGTTGGGAGATCCTACAGATGCAGAACTGGATATGCTTGATACCTTACCTGATGCTTCCTCCACAAGCAGACTGGCGTGTCAGATCAAAATAGGAAGCCATTTGAACGGGATGCTGTTTAGGTTAAAAGGAGAGGAATAACCATTTGTATAAAAAAAAGCCCCGCAGCGAAAACGCTGGCGGGGCAACACACTTGAACACAACAAATCTTTGTAATTCGTCAAAATTCAAACTATTTGTTGGTGCCTTTACAATCCCTTTTAGATCTAGGATGTTTTCTTTTTTCTTTCATCTCAGCTTTTTTAGCTTCGAGTTTAGCATACTGATCTTTGTTGAGTACGCTTTTTAATTCTTTATTATGCTCTTCTCTTAAGGCTTTCATTTGTTTACGCTGCTCTTCGTGCATGGCCTTTCTTTTTTCAGAATACTTCTGATTGATCTTTTCAACCTTGGCAGTCTGATCATCGGTCAGAGACAATTCTGTTTTCATCCATTCAATATGTTTTTTGGAATGATCTCTTCCTTCTTTATTATGTGGATGAGCATGTTTAGGCGCGTCGTTCTGAGCATTAGCTTGTGAAACAAAAAGGATAGCTGCCATCATAAGTGCGCTGGAGATTGCTTTTAGGTTCATGGTTTTCATAACGTTTAAAAGGTTTAGGTTTAGGTTCAAATTTTACAACTGAACGTTTTAGTTGTTCAGTCATCGTATCTACTAAACCAATAACACCAAATTAGTGCCTAATTTCCCTGGTTTTCAGAAAGTGTATACGAAATCCTGAAATGTAAAGACGAACCAGGTTAAAGCAATCCCCAAAAGCTTATTTATAAGTCAGGACTATTTTTTGATTTTCAATGATTAGCTCAAATTCTCCCGGCTCTGTAACCGTTTCAAGTTTGTTGTTAACAAATGCCAGGTCGTTTTTGTCCAGATTAAACTCTACGGTCACGGTTTCTCCAGCTTTGATAGTTACCTTTTTAAATTTTCTAAGGCGTTTGTTGTCAGGTGTAACACTGGCATACAAATCTCTGGAGTACAATTCTACCGTATGTTTCCCGTCCATCTGTCCTGTGTTTTTTACCTCAACAGATACTTTTATAGTATCATTTCCTGAGAATTCTTTTTGACTGATTTTAATCGGATTGTATTCAAAGGTGGTGTAACTAAGGCCGAAACCGAAAGGCCACTCTGGTTTGTATCCGTTGTATTCAAAACCATGTGCGGTTTCCTGAATTTTTTCGGAGAACTTATGATCGTACAAAACCAGATCTCCTGAAGCGGCAGGATACGTAAATGGCAGTCTTCCGTCGGGGTTATAATCTCCAAACAAAACATCGGCAATAGCTTCAGCACCTTTGGAACCGGGCCAGTAAGCCTGTAGTATTCCTTTTACACCAGGAACAATGGAATGGATCACTCGGGGTCTTCCCTGAGTTAAGATGAGGAGTACAGGCTTTCCTGTAGTAATGGCGGCTTTGGCAAGCTTAAGTTGATTGGCCGGAAGAGCTAAGTCATCAATTGCTCCGGGTTGTTCAGCATAAGCATCTTCTCCAAGACAAAGAACAATGAAGTCGTACTTGTGTGCATGCTTAACAATGGCGTCTGTCGCATAATTGACTTCGTCCATATATTCCTTTGAACCGAAAAAGGTAACATTTGTTTTGCCAATTTTTTCTTCTATTGCCTGAAGAATCGTTTTTGTGGTAGCTGGATAATACTTGCTGTTGTTGCCCTGCCATGTGTAGGACCAGCATCCGTGAAGGCTTGGAAGATTATTGGCACCGGGACCTGTAAGAAGAATTTTTACATCTTTTTCTAGTGGAAGTACCGGTTTGCTTCCCCAAAGATCATTTTTTAAAAGTGTGACAGACTCTCTGGAAGCCTGTAGTGCCACGGCTTCATACTCAGGGCGCTTAAATAACGGGGCTGCTGCCTTTTCCGGATAAGGATTCTCAAATAAGCCCAGATCATATTTAAGCTTAATAATTCTTCGTACTGCCGAATCTATAGTTGTCATACTTACCTGACCTTCTTTCACCAGCTCTGTCAGGTAGTTAAAGAAACTATAATCATTAGGTACCATGCTCATTTCGATGCCTGCATTAATGGCTATTTTGACAGCCTCTTTAGGTGTTGAAGCTATATTATGTCTGGTGTGCAGTCTTATAATATCTTCCCAGTCGGTAACGATCAGTCCTTTGAAACCAAGTTCATTTCTAAGCACCTCTTTCAGAAGGTATTCATTGGCATGTACCGGAACACCATTTATTTCAGCGGAGTTAATCATTATGGTGGATGCGCCGGCTTCTACAGCAGCTTTAAACGGAGGGAGATAATACTCTCTTAAAATGATATCCGGTATATGGGCCGGGGTTCTGTCTTTACCTGTTCTCGGAGCAGAATAACCAATAAAGTGCTTCATACATGAAGCCACTGCTGTAGGACTTTGGAGACCATCGGCTTCCATACCTTTGATGGTAGCCACTCCCATTTGTTTGGTAAGATAGACATCTTCCCCCCAGGTTTCCGGAAATCTGGACCAAAGAGGCTGTCTGCCTACATCCAGTACAGGAGAGAAATTCCATCTGATACCTGAGGCTCTCACTTCTTTAGCCGTAATTTGGCCTGCCAGTCTGGCCAGTTCTTCGTTGCGGGTTGCTGCAAGACCCACATTATGAGGGAATAAAGTAGCGTTAAGCGTGTAGGTTGCTCCATGTACAGCGTCTATTCCATATAGAACTGGAATTTTATTGGGAGTCTTTTTTATAGCTAAGTCCTGAATTTCAGTTATAATCTTGTGCCAGGTCTCTACCGAATAGGCTCTACCTACAGGATTAAGAATTGAACCTACCTTGTATTCAAGAACCGCCTTTTTCAGCTTTTCTTTATCCAGGCTTCCGTCGGTATTCTGGTAGCCATTGATTGCAATCAGGTTCATATCGATTTGTGTCATCTGGCCCACTTTTTCTTCAAGAGACATCCTGGACAACAATTGCTCAATTTTTTGATCGTGATTTTGAGCATGAGCATTTTGAAGGTTGAGTGCCAATGCCAAAGCTACTAATGTACAGGCTTTCGTTACCTTTTTAATTAATTTTTTCATTGGAAAACGCATTTTACTATGTGATCGATGGCGAAGAATAGTAAGGAGAATGAGATATAAATAAGAATTTTTATAAAAAAATATATTTTTGGTGCGGATAAGGAACGTTATTGAAGAGAAAAAAACGGATTGGTTACCGTTATTGTTGATTTGTTTATCAGTGTTTTATGATTTTGGTGTGTAGAAAAATCATCCCTGGGTAACGATCCTCAAAAAAATCAATCTATGCGCAATTCATTTGTCGGCCTTTTAATGTTGCTGATCTGTCTGATTCTTTCGATCGGAACCGGTTTTGCTGAAATTCATCTTACCGATCAGGATGAAGATTTAATCATTCAGGGAAGAGAAGCCGAATGGCTGGAAGATCCATCTGGTACTAATACCTTTGAAGACATTCAGTCGGGAGGCATTTTTTCGAAATCAGAAAACAGGGAGTTAAGGAATTTTAATCCTTCATCTGTTTATTGGGTTCGTTTTCAGGTAAAAAATAATGCATCAAGGGATCATAAATGGGTATTGGAAAGTCTTACCCCTAATATTAAAGAACTGGAAGTATGGATTCCGGATGAAAGTGGCCAAATGAGAAAGCATACTTCCGGTCTGCTTCACCAGAAATCAAAAAGGTATCCTCATAAAAACTATGTATTTGACCTGCCTTCCACACTTACTTCTTATTCCGTCTATGCCAGAGTGTATTCTCCCAATGATACCGGGCTTGAGTTTAAAATAAGGTCTCAGCATTATTTTACCGCTTATGCATTGTACGAATACTTTTTTCTCGGTATTTACTACGGATGCCTTTTGTTGATGCTGGTATACAACCTGTTGCTTTATCTTACCAATAAGGAAAAGGTTTATCTGTTTTACTCCCTGTATGTTTGCTCCTGCATCTTTCTTTCGCTAACAGAAGATGGACTAGGTGTGGAAGTATTCTGGAAAGGGTTTTCGTCCGAAAGTCTGTACCTGTATTATTATGCAGCACCGCTGCTGTTCCTCATCAGCTCGGTATTGTATGCAAGAGCTTTTCTTAATTTAAAATTAAACTTTCCGCAGGCAGATAAAGCATTGCTGGTGCTCACCCTGTTGTATGCCGGGTATGTGGTCATTGAAGCCTTTACCAGCTCTAAATTTTCTTTACCGAAATTGTACATTGTGCCGTTTGTATTGATCTATGTTGTCTCTATTTATATTTACAGAAAAGGGTATAAGGCAGCGAGGTTTTTTATCTTAGGTTATACGGTGGTGTTTGTATCTCTGATCATTTTACAGCTCAGGTTAAATAAACTTATAGAGCCGGATATTTTTAGTGTATATGTGTTTAACTATGGCATACTTGCAGAGGCCATGATTTTGTCTTTTGCCTTAGGAGACAGGCTGAAAATGATCAGGAAAGAAAAGGATGTAGCAGATCAGCAAATTATTATTCATCTGAAAGAAAATAATGATCTGAAAAGCAGGCTGGTTAGGGAGCTGGAGGAGAAAAATCAGCTTGCGGATAAGGTAAACCGTGAACTGGATCAGAAGGTGCAGGAACGAACCAAAGCACTTGAGGAGAAAACCAATGAACTTTCTGTCGCACACGACAAGCTGGAGCTATATTCCCAAAAACTGGCAGAAATGAATATTCAGTTAGACCTGGATAACTGGAAACTAAAGACCAAAGTAAAGGAAGAACGCAGGGCAAGAATTGTTGCTGAAGAAATTTCGCTGGAAGAGTTTTTAGCTACATTCCCTGATCAGAGCGCATGCCTGAGGTATCTTGAAGAGTTGAAGTGGGCTGATGGATATACCTGCAGGAAGTGCAACAACGCAAAGTTTTCCGAAAAAGCATTTTCGAGAAAATGTACCAGGTGTAATTACATCGAATCACCCACGGCCAATACGCTTTTCCATGGAATTAAGATACCTTTGAATAAAGCATTTTATCTGCTTTACTGCACCAATTTTAAACCCTCAAGATATACACTGGATGAACTGAGTACCAGATTGGAAATCGGAAAAAATACCTGCTGGGAATTTCGAAAACGCGTGCAGCAAAGGCAGGAAGAAAAGAGAAAAGCTTTGAAGGTAAAGGAAATTGAGAATTGGGAACTTCTGATTATGGATTAGATACATAACTTTTTGGAAGGTAATGAACTTATAACCACCCCACTCAGGTTATAAAGTCGTTATTTTATAGAACCTTCTCAATTATGTCAAAATTTAAGTACCTGCTGACTCTGGTAATGATGGTATGGGCTGTGCTGCCACAGGCAGTATGTAAAGATAAGGCGGACAATATGCCGGAAAATATCTATGCCGAAGAAGAGCCGTTGGTGTTAAACGGATGGGGGGTACGCAGGAAATTCAGTATAGACCTTTTTGAAGGCGGCCTGTATTTGAAAGAAAAAAATAAAGACGCCAATAAGATTATTCAGGCAGACGAGCCTATGAGTATCCGCATACATGTTATCTCTAATCTGATAACCAGCAAACGACTGGAAGAAAACATGCGCTCGGAGTTTGACCGTGTTACAAACAATAACTGGGGTGTTCATAAAGCCAATATTGAAACAGTGATGAATGCCTTTAAAGAAGATGTAAAGAAGGGCGATGTGTTTGATCTTGTCTATCTTCCCGGTTCAGGTCTGACGATCTTCAAAAATAATAAAGAGCAGGCTGTAGCTAAAGGCCTTGAATTTAAGAAGCTTTTGTACTCCATATGGCTGGGCGATGATCCTCAGGATGCAAAGCTTAAAAAAGGAATGATGGGATGATGGAAAAGTAATAAATAGTAAGTTTTAAGTAGTAAGAACTTATATTTCCTTAAGTGGTAGCAGGGGGGACCCTGCTTTTTTGTTATCTTGTATGTTTTGAAGAGGATTATGCTTCGACTACTATTTTTAATTGCTCATTTTGGCCTTAGAGAACTTTTCATGGAATTGTGTGATGAAAGGCAGGATGGAACTATAAAGTAAGTGAGCTGAAAGTTCTCTTTCATTTCTATAGTTGTTTTGTTACTTGTATTTGGGTAACTCGCCATTTGCCCAGAAGGTAAACCAATTAGTTTCGTGCAGGCGTTGCCCATAGAGTTTACTTTACCCAAAAAGAGAAAAAAGACGTTATAGTGGTAATAAATAAGAATATGATGAAACACTTTCCCTTTGTTAGTTTGGTTATAGTTTTGGTAGTGCTGACTGCTCAAAACGATATAAAGGCAATGCCGTCTAAAAAAGCAATTCAATCAGAGGTAGGGAAACGAAAGAAAACGCCTGCCTCATTTAAAGGCAATCTTAAAGTATTTTTAAAGCACAATCTGTACTATCCTGAAGAGGCTTTGATTGGAGGGCTGGAAGATACAGTTTGGGTAATTTTTGATATTGATATATATGGTACGGTAAAAGATCCCCGAATTGAAAAGCCGGGATACCGCTTTTTTGATGAAGAGGCATTACGGGTAATAAAACTAATGCCAGCCTGGAAGCCTGAAACAATTAATGGAGAAGCAGTTTCAAGTTGTCAGGCATTAGCCATTGTATTCAGGCATCCTGATAAAAAATAGTGCTTTTATTATTTTTTAAATAGTTCTATCAGGCCTTTGCTGGTTGCTAGTTTAATGAGTTCAGTGGTGTTTTGCACACTGCTCTTTTCAATCATGTTTTTTCGGTGAGTAGAAACGGTGTGAACACTAAGGTTCAGAATTTCTCCTATTTTTTTGCTGGTCTAACCCTCTGCAAGTAATGAGATGATTTCAAGTTCTCTCCTGGAAAATTTGTAGGGCGTCCCTAAGGAACTGAAGCTAACAGAATAAAGTGTTTTAAATAATCCTGTTTCGGATTTTGTATAAACCTTAAACTCGTTTAGCTCATCCTTTTTAAAGAGTGAAACATCGGATATACATACTACAGAGTACACCGGCTGTCCTTTTGAATTGGCTTTAAACGGTCTTACTTCCATCATTGTCCATATATAGCTTCCATCGCTTCTTCTTAGTTTAATAGTGAAGCTGAACTTAAGATCTGTGACTTTCCTCTTCTGGGAATACAGGTGATAGTATTTAAATAGCAATGGAAGGAGATCGTTTTCAAAAAGGTCCCGTTGTCCCGGATGCAAGAGAGATAATAAAAACTGAATGTTCCCCTGTAAAAATTTTTTATGGTCATAGCCTAATAAAGCCTTGCAGTTAGAGCTGAAAGAATCATAACAACAATTGGGGTGGTTAAATACTGCTGTAACAGTTGATGAATAACTATGCAACAGATCTGGTATAGTTATGTGTTTCTGGCTGGTTCGATAGTTTCCTTCCTGAGTATTGTAAAATTTTCTGGTGATGTCTTCCAGTTTTCTGCAGATTGAATCAGAAACTTTTTTTTCCATAAGCTTTTTAAAGTTGAAGTGTACCATTCTGTTTCTACTCTTAAAAAAAACTAAACTAGCTATTGAAGTATGAAAGGAACTGGTTTGTGCATACTTCATGTACACGAAAAATTAAAGTTATGTATAATCCTGTAACTTTAAAGTTTTTTTCAGGAATCCTACTTCCTATTCAGTTTATTTTATTCTGATTGAAAGATTGAAAATAGAAGTATCCTGTTGATTACCAATAGCAGGTATTGTTGTAATACCATTTTTTCTATAAAAAGTAAACAATTGATACAAAGAAGATTTCAGAATTGTGAAAGTTTTCTTTTTTGGTTAAAGTATAAAACATTATCGATCTATAAAACAGATCTTGGGATATATCAATTAAAAATTGAAACTGTCCATATTTTCTTATCGTAAAATACAACATGAAAAAGCTAGTAGTAAAATCAATAAGCTGGATAAAATCCTGTTTGGGTTTTAGACAGAAGAAAGTAAACATTGACATGGTCATTGAAGAGAACATGGCAATGATGAAAGAGATAAGAGCGAAGAGAATAAATTTTTATAGGCATTATAAAAGAGCAGAATCTTATTTATAATTAGCCTATGAAGGAGTGTAAAGTTTACCTGCAGGTATTTTTTTATCTTACAATTAAAATTTACTATCAACAGTAGTTCAGTTCCGGAAGGCTTTAACTGTTTTCCTGATCTGCCAATGCCCCTATGCGCTATAGCTTGCTTAAAGGCATAGTGAGTATGGTTCCGGCTGATGCAAACACCTTCTGTTTGTATTGCGTACTATAAGAATTCGTTTTACTTTTCCGAATAAGTCAATTCATTACCAATCCGAATATTCATTTGGTATGTACAAGATGTGGTACAACGTATAAATTTGTACGCTTAAGTTAAGTGGGAATAGAGGTTGTAATATGTTTCTGAAAAGGAATAGTCCCGAAGTATCTTGTAGGATTGATTATACTTTGGGACCAAATAATACAACCGATGGCAAATGACTATTTAATCAGCCATTCAGACAGAGATTTAATGTCGGTGCAGGGAATGGTTAGAGTGATGTAATCCTGAGTCAGGATTGTAATAGAGATTACGCTTTGCGCAATAGCACCGGTTTTAGCTTTCGTTCTGCCAACCAGTTTGCCAATAAATTTTAGCCCAAATTTTTTATACGATTCGCTTTTTTCGTCCAAAACAGCAATGACAGTTTTGTTGTTGAGTTCGGCTGAAATTTTTTCGAAATCCATCTCTAAGGTGATTTATATTTGTTTAAAATATAATTAGGTTAAAGGGATTCTTAGATCTTGCATGAAGATAAACATTTATATTTTAAAATCAAAACCATCCCTCTTTATATAAGAAGGATAGATGATGAAGTTAAAACCTTTATACCTTGTACTTCCCTAGCCATTGCATGGCTTTTGCCTTATCTGTAAATACCCTTGCAGGGATAGCATGATTTTTATACTTTATGAAAAAGTTACCTAATATTTCCTGTACCTTACTGGTAATGATAAATGCTCCGGCTGTAAGATAAGAGGTACCCTTCTCTGAATTCAAAAGCGTCATGGCTTCCTTGGTAATGTATTTGATGTTCCTGATATCATTCATTATTGGATAAAATTGATTCGCGGAAACCTCTATTCTTTTGTTCAAAGCGTATTGGGCAAATTCATAGGTTATAACAATTTCTTTTTTTGTATAACAACTAATAATGCCATCTATAATTTCTATTAAAAGAAATTCATCTTCATATCTAGGATTAATCTGACTATCCATACGTTCATTCTAAGTTGACATTATTGATTAGCCAACGATTTTTTGCACAAAAAATTTTATTGTGTTGTTTTATTTAAAGAAGGGCTTAAAATAATAAAAGTTATGAAGCGTTGGGTAGGATTCTTAATTTCTTTCTGTATTTTTTTTATGATCTCCTGTTCTTCCGGAACTTACGTTGGAAGAACCTATACGTCTTACCCGGATGCTTACGGGTATGATTATTATCCGTATTACTACAACTATGACTCCTGGAATAATTTCGGGAACTATTATTATCCATACACATATCCGAATTATAACTATCCTTATTACAACAACTACGGCTACAGTTGGGATTATTACCCTTATAATTATGGATTTTAGGGGGAAAGGAAGACAATAGTCCAGATGAATCATGCTCCTGTCCGTGAGCTGCATGTCACTTAGTTCCTGATTTGAGGAGAGTGGTAGGATTGGTATATCCGATTGAATTTATTAGGGAAATACTAATCAGATCGGAATTTCTATAAACATTTTTCAAAGAAAATTGTTTAGCTAAATCATTTTTAATCATCAAGCTAGAACAATTGTCTTATGGAAAACTGGTATCACTACATTTTAAGTGGAAAGGTAATTTTTCTTCTTATTCTGATTTTCTCTTCCATGTACATTCATTACAGGGGGAAGGTCAGGTATGCTTTCTTTCGGCAGTTGCTGGATCATTCTACTTTTATGGCTCCCATTAATTTTCTTATGTATGTATTTTCTTCAGCCCCGTCTAAACCTTACCTGGAGGTGGCTCAGTATGCCGAACTACAGAATTTGAAGAACAACTGGGAGACGATCAGAGACGAAGCCCTGGAATTGGAAAAAAGTGCCCTGATTAAAGGATCTGACAAATATAATGATATAGGTTTTAACTCCTTTTTCAGAAGGGGATGGAAGCGGTTTTACCTCAAATGGTATAATGATTTTCACCCTTCTGCACTGGAATACTGCCCTAAAACGGTAGAACTGGTCCGCACCATTCCTTCCATAAAAGCGGCTATGTTTGTGGTATTGCCTGCGGGTAGTAAACTTCCCGAGCACCGGGATCCTTATGCTGGTTCTTTACGCTACCATCTGGGCCTGATAACTCCGAACTCTCCCAAATGTGAGCTGGTCCTCGACGGACAGTCTTATTTCTGGAAAGATGGGGAAGATGTATTGTTTGATGAAACCTATATTCATTATGCAGAAAATGCAACAGATAAAGACAGGCTAATCTTTTTCTGTGATATTGAAAGACCAATGAAATGGAAAATAGGACAGTGGCTGAACAGCTTTTTTGGCTGGTTTATTATGGCAGCGGCGGCTTCACCAAATAAAGAAGAAGATAAAACTGGAAACCTTAATAAAATTTTCAAATACCTTTATCAGGTCCGTTTGGTTGGAAAGAAAATAAAGGCTTACAACAAAACTGTTTATTATGGTGTGAAATACGCCTTGTTCGGATCTATTCTTTACCTTATTTTCTTTTAATTAGGTTAGTGTGCAAAAGTCGTAAACAGGTTTTCAATTGATAGGGTAGTATGTGGCGGGGTCCAAGGACCCGCTACCACTAATAGAAGGTTATGTGGAGCTATGCTTCCACGGAGTGTCTTGTCCCTTTGAGAGGACGTTTTTATTATAGTTCTCAGATAGTTTTATCGTTTGTGTTACTGTGATTTGCCATGGTGATGGCCATCAGGTCTTTCATGGTTTTTTGCATTCCATCGGTAGAGCCGTCAAGGAAGATTATATTACCTTTGCCATTTTCAGCGAAGTTCTTAACAGCTTCTGTCCACATGGAGAACAAAATGAGAGAGGAATTAAGGTTGGCATCCTGCATTTCTCGGGCAGCCTGACTCATACCTTTAGCTACTTCCTGTCTGAACAGGGCTACTCCCTGACCACGAAGCATGGCAGCTTCTTTTTCTGCTTCAGCAGCAATTTTTATGGCATTTCCTTCTGCTTCTGCTGCTTTGGTTTTAGTGATAAGTAATGCCTGTCCCTCATTTTCTGCAGCAGCTTTCAGGTTGTTGGAGGCAACCACCTGAGCCATGGATTTCATAATCTCCTCATCAAACGTGATGTCGTTCATTTGCAAATCCAGTAAATGGTATCCCCAACTTTCAAGGGTTAAATCAAGCTGCTCTTTTACATCTTCTACAATTTCCCTGCGCAGGGAAAGTACTTCTGATTGTTTTTTTGTTGCTACAAATCCTCTGATACAGCCTTCTACCGTCCGAACCAGGGCCTGCATGAAGTTGGCGTGGTCCACAAACTTAAACGCAACATTTTTTATGGTTTCTTCCTTCTGGTCTACAACAGAGTAGAGCAGCATGGCTGTAAAATTAACATTGGCCTGGTCAATTGTGGTTGCCTGGAATCCAAGTTCAACAGAATGGTTCTGCACCGAAACCCTGGCATGAACTGTTTCAATAAAAGGTATTTTCAGGTTTAATCCGGGAGCCATGATACGACGGTATTTGCCGAAAATAGTGATGACCCCTACGGTTCCCTGTTTTATGGTCACAAATGAATTAAACACTAAAAAAAGTACGAGGAAAATGAAAATTGCAATTGAATACATGGTAATAAAGTATTGTTTAGTTATAAATCCTATATCGAATATAAAAAGCTTATTGTTGTGGAAATCAGAAAAAATAATAAAAGTTTAGTTCAGTTTTATATTTGTTACTGTCTGTTAAAAGGTCCTGCCGGAAGAAGCCAGCAGGACAAAAATGCTGTTAAGCCTGGTTGTTGTTAACTTTAGTAGAAATACAATAAATAAGATCGTCTATGGTTGAGTCTGGAGTAATTTCGTTTGCTCCGATATCTATTTTAAAAGTGTTTTCTACGTTGAATAACAAAAGATTGAAATCGATTAATGTCAATTTCAGATCTTTTGTAAAGGATGAAGAAGTATCAATTTTTTTGGAATGAATCAGAATCTCCTTATCCAGAATTCCATAAATAGTTTTTTTAATATTTCTCATAGCAATAGTATTTATAGCTATGACAACGTGTTAGGTAGAAACCCCTATACAATAATAATTAAAATTTTATTTTTCTAATAAGGAACAATAGGGGATCGATCTCTTCGTTCCGGAAAACTATTGTGTTGTGCACTTCATTTAGTTATTCCAGATTACTGGTGTTGGGTGTGGAGGTATTTCTGAATTTCACCCCTTCGGAAACACCATTTTTACGGTCTTGCTGCTGATACAATTCTGCAGCTTTTTCTGAAGAAACAATTTGTAGTTCGGAATAGGTTGTTTTGCCCGAAATCACCGGAAATCCTGCTACCTTTTGAGTTTCCGAACAATCGGTACAGGTTTTGGTATTGGGCAGTGCTTTTAGCCGTAACTCGGGAATTGTTTTATTGCACCTAATGCATTGCATGATTAAAGACCTTTGATTGAATGGTTGTTACTTTTGTTCTTTTCTCTTAACTCCTCTTACGGCTTCTGCTGTCCAGGGATCTTCAGGCCAGTGGTGTTTAGGGTACCGCACTCTGAGTTCCTTTCTTACTTCCTGATAGGTGTTTTGCCAGAAACTTTTTAAGTCCTGAGTGATCTGTACAGGTTTAAATCCGGGAGACAACAAATGAAGGAGTACTTTGTTTCTTCCTTCGTTCACCGCTGGAGATTCCAGCAATCCGAAAACCTCCTGAAGTCTCACCGCAAGTACCGGTGGTGTTCCGTCTTCTTTGTACTGAAGCTTAATAAGGGAACCACTGGGAACCTTAATGTGTGTAGGGGCCAGTTGATCCAGACGCTGATACAGATCCCATGGAATGATCCCTGCAATAATTCCGTTTATATCAAGCTTTTTAAAGTCTTCCTTTTTTCTGAGAAGTTTCAGGTATGAGTCAATCCATAGTTCGGGATGATCGGTCAGATATCTTCGGTTCATATCCGGCCATGGTTCATTGTTCCTCCACAAATGAAGACTCTGAAGCCGGGCCATAAGTTCATCTGTTTCTTCTGACCATGGAAGCAGTTCTTTGCCCTCGGATTTTATTACACCAGTCAGTAATTCTGCAAGTTCTTCTTCCGGAATGTCTTTGAGTGGGCTGGATTGCACGATGATCTCTCCAATCCTTACCTCATTTCGGGCAATAAGGGTTCCTTTGTTTTTATCCCACCCAAATGTTCGTTTGTTTTTTTTGAGATGCTCTAAATCATCTGGGTTTACCGGCGCTGCCAGGAAGATTTTGCCTTCTCCGGTACCAGCGTCCATATGGGCAATTGCGAGCCAGTCTTCCACATTTAACGGATCGTATTCTCCAAGTCTGGCGGATCTTCCGTTGGCCAGTCGGTAGGAGTTATGTGCGGCATCTTTCTTTATGGCTATTCGTTCAGGATAGGCATCTGCAATCAGCTCTCCAACGGATGTAGCGGTAACCCCTGTATTATCAGCTGGGCTGTTGAGTGTTTTTTTCCAGGATGCGGCAATGCGCTCAATACGTTCAAGAATACTTTTTTCTGCAGCTGTATATTCCTTGTTCCTCCACTGCCTTAATGCTTCTATTCTGGTGATCATACTACTGCCGGTCTCTTTGTGCAATGGATCTCTTTCTTCAAGAATGGCCGCAAGATCTGTGGCAAGAGGAAGAAGTCCTTTTCGCTTCCCTTCGATTAACAGGTGTGCAATTCTGGGATGTGTAGGAAGTTGAACAATAGCCTTTCCCCGCTCTGTAATTTTTTCCTGTTCGTCAATCGCAGCAATGTTTTTTAAAAGCTCTTTGGCTTGCTTAACCGAACTTTGCGGAGGAGTTGTAAGAAACGATAACCTGTTGATATCCTTTGCTCCCCAGTTGATTAGTTCCAGCATGGTAGGACTGAGATCTGCTTCCAGAATCTCTGGTGTCCTCTGATCCTGAAGGTATTGATGCGATGGCTGAGCCCAGAGCCTGTAGCAAATGCCGGGACCAAGTCTTCCGGCTCTTCCTGTTCTTTGGTCTGCTGCATCTTTGGTAACAGGTATTGTTTCAAGTTTGGTAAGTCCTGTTTTGGGATCAAATCGGGGAACTCGTGCAAACCCGCTGTCTACAACAATTTTAATACCCTCTATAGTTAAGCTGGTTTCTGCTATCGAAGTTGCCAGAATTATTTTTCGATAACCATTCGGATCGGGAGTTAAAGCCTCCTGTTGTTTGGGCAAGGGCAGGTCTCCGTATAGTGGTAGTATTCTAACTCCTCTCAGTTCATCATACAGCAGTTCCATGGTTCTAAGTATTTCTCCCGTTCCGGGTAAGAATACAAGAACATCACCTTCCTGATGCATCGAAACAATTTTTTTTACCGCTTTGGAAGTCTGTGCAGGAATGGAAAGCGTTGTATCCTGAGGTAAATAATGAATGGCAACAGGATGCTGCCTTCCGCTGCTGGTAAGTACAGGGGCATTGTCCAGTAAAGAAGAGAGTTGTTCTCCATTTAATGTTGCCGACATAATCAAGATTCTCAGATCTTCCCTGAGTACTGACTGAACTTCTCTGCAAAGTGCCAGAGCCAGATCGGCATGAAGGCTTCTTTCATGAAATTCATCAAAGATTACAAGACCCACATCTTCCAGAGAATTATCCTGCTGAATCATTCTGGTTAATATACCCTCTGTAAGTACCTCTATCTTTGTATCTTTATTTACCTTGTTGTCAAAGCGTACACGGTATCCAACCGTTCTTCCGACTTCTTCGTCCAGGTGCTGAGCCATACGGGAGGCCACGGCCTTTGCCGCAAGTTTTCTTGGTTCGAGCATAAGTATTTTCTTTCCACTGAGCCAGGGTTCATTGTATAGGGCCAGAGGTAGAACAGTACTCTTACCTGCACCGGGAGGAGCCTGTACGATTAAAGTGTTACGCAGATGCAGGGTACTTTTTATGTCCGGAATAATTTCCTGAATCGGAAGATCGGTGTAACTCACTTTACTTAACGTTTATAAATAGAAAAGTTAATAAGCAATTTAATACTTGGGCTTATTATTTTGTTCTAAAATTAGAAAGACCGTATAAGAAAAGCTATTTCAAAAAGTTTTATATTGGATGTAACATCTTTTTGATATGAAAAAATGTGTCTTTCTTTTGTTAGGAAATTTGATGTTGTTGCATGTATCATCCTGTTCTCAGAATAAACCTATGAATACCAATAAAAAACTAGTGGACCTGGAAAAGATTCAGGTGGCAAAGGATTCTTCCCAATACAATGTGCTGACGCCTGAAGAAGAGCGGGTTATTGTTTATAAAGGAACGGAGAGGCCTTTTACCGGAAAGTACTACAAAAATAAAGAGGAAGGAACATACATCTGTAAAAGGTGTAACGCTCCTTTGTACAGATCTGCAGATAAGTTTGAGTCTTTTTGCGGGTGGCCCAGTTTTGATGATGAAATACCGGGAGCTGTAGAACGAATATCAGATCCTGATGGCGTTCGGACAGAAATCATTTGTGCGAATTGCAAAGGACATTTGGGCCATGTATTTGAAGGGGAAGGATTCACTGCCAAAAATATAAGGCATTGTGTAAACTCTGTTTCAATGGAGTTTGTGCCTGTGAAAGAAAAGTAATGTTAATCGTTCTGTCAGAAATAAAAAATAAAGAGTCCCGAATTTCCGGGACTCTTTTTGGGGTTTTATATTAACCTTTATTTATTTTTCTTTTCAATTTCTATATCTGTTTCCTGATAAGGCGATTCAGAATTTATTTCTACATCTCCATCCTTTTCAATTTCGACTTCGTCAACAGTATTATCGTTGCTGTCAAAATTGTATCTGCTGGAGGAGTCGTAGCCCTCGTCTACTGGAGTAGAAGCCTCCTCGTAGTAAAATTCTGTCTTCTCTACAGGTTTTGCTGGATTCTCAACGACACTCTCTCTATATTTTTTGTTGTATTGATCCTTAGGCTCACCTCTGAAGAGCTTAGTTACACCTTTTACTGGTGAGTAAGCTATATGAGCCAGACCTTCACCTGTTTCACTGACTATTGTTGTAATGACTTTGAAAGGTGCTTCAACAATGTTTCTGAATTTGGACTGATCCTTTTTCTCTTTCTTTCTATATGTTACAGTTTCAGTGGCTTCAGTCATTTCTTCACTTGTTGTTACCAGTGCTTCTTTTTCTATGATAGCACCGTTATCAGCTACGTCTTCCTCTATATAGAGTGTAGTATCACCTCCTGTCATACCTGAGGAATTGTCATTCAGCATGGAAGCATCTCCAGGGCAGCTTGCAGAAGTGTCCAGCAACACCTCGTCATCCATATTCACGTCTTCACTTTCAGATGCTTCAAACTCATAATCACCATCGTAGTAGTCTTCTCCAGTGCTGAAATTGTATTGGCGATCGCGGTCGTCAAGCTGATCGTCGTTTATATTATAGTCGTACTCTTCGTATTGCAGCTCCTCTGGTTTAGACTTATCATCTGGCAACCTGGATTCGTCAGATTGTTTTTCTGTACAAACATAGTCCTGCGCTACTGAAATGTTCCATATCCCCGCAGCCAGCAAAATAACCATTATATATCGCATTGTCGTCTCTTGTTTAATTTAAACTTACAACTGGTAAACATCAATAACTTTTTATTCTGTTCCGCAATGCATTATTGGGCGCTTTTTAGCCTTTGAATGAACTATTTTTGATGTGATTTTATTTAAGGACTCCAATGGGCGGTAGGGTGCGCTGCTTATTGAACTTAATTGAAGGATCTGAATTGCTGACTTAAATTCCGTTTGTGATCAATACCCATTATACTTCATCTTATTCTCTCTCTCTTTCTCTCTGGGCTCTTATATCTATCATCAATCTCTATTTATAGGCAACAAAAGGGGAGGGCTAAGGAGCTTATAAAGGTTGACTGGGAACTAAATGATTCATCCTGTTTTTATTAATGTAATTGAAAAAATTATTGTCTACTAAGAATTGAAATTATGGAGACTTCTGTATCAAGATATAAGAGACGGGTACGATGGATGGCAGCCTTGAAAGGTCTCGTTCTTATGCTGTTGGGTGGTGTTGCGTTGTTTTATCCGATTGCAACTATACTTACCTTTGTCATCTACGTGGGGATTACCACAATCATAACAGGTGTTATTATTACGATTGCGGCAATTGTGAATTACCGGGTGAAAGGCTGGGGATGGGCGCTTGCTGAAGGGATACTGGATATAATTTTCGGAATTGTATTGTTATCCTATCCGTTTATGACAGCACTGATCTTTCCAATAATGGTAGGGTTCTGGATATTCTTCGGAGGCGTGTTGCAGATATCTGCATCCATTGCTTACAGATCTGAAATGAAGAGCTGGTGGCTGGGATTGCTCTTTGGTATTGTTGCTGTTGGGTTTGCCTTCTGGTTGTTGTATACACCAGTATCTTCGGCTCTTGCACTTACCTATGTAATAGGAATCTTTGCACTGGTGTTTGGCGTGTACTATATCATCAGTGCATTTACACATAAGCGAATTGCTTATTAATTAGTAGAAATCAGGTTAAATTATCCAATTGGGTTGTAAGAACCTATAAATATAAAAAGGAGCTTTCAGGAGCTCCTTTTTATTTTATATGAACATAGCGTCAATAACTTAATCTGGTGCGTTGTCTTTTGTCTATAAACTTTAAGATGAGGCCTCCATAGGCGGCACAGGTAAGTACGGTAACGACGAGAAATCCAATAAAAGGAATCAGTAAAATCAGATGAAGTACCAGAAAAATAAGAATGGATATTCCTATCACCATCCATTTGCTCCAGTGGCGCTGTAATTTATAGCTGGCGTAGTTGGAAAGAGCAAGGGAAGTAATGACCAGTCCGCAGGTGATACTAAAGAGATAAAGAAAAAATAACAGTACAGCGATGGGGATTCCGATAATGCTTAAAAATAACAGGAAAATGGTTATGGGAAACACTACAAAATAAGCGATGCCATATCCCAGACTTTTTAACGGAGTTTTGGCCAGGAAAACTCCTGAGCTTTGGAAGGAAACCGGCCAGAGGTAGGTTAGCAGTACAAACATCAGGATGGCAAATAAACTATGCCAGATAAAAAACAGGAAGCTGGATTGGAAGGAACCACTTTTTTTGCGTTGTTGTTTCGCCAGGCTGTTATCGTATTCAAATTTCCCAGAGTGTACGTTGGGAGAAACTTTCATGGCTCCTCCTTCTTTCCAATAACGGACATTGTTGTTAAAACGGGCATCGGGGCCCAGGCTGAACCTTTGTGCTGTTATTTCAGCTTTTCCGTTTACGGCTGAATTTAGTGTCAGTTTTCCTCCCTCAACTTTAGTTAAACCATCGATAGGGCCGCTTAAGGAAATGGTCCCTCCTTTGATAATAACGCTCCCCTTTATAGTACCCTCACAGAACAGGCTTCCGGCATATACCGTGAGATCTCCGTCGATGGTGCTTCCTTTGCCTATGTACACTTCGTTTGCGAATAAGAGCACATCTCCTTTTATGCTGCTGTTAATGTTTACAATTCTTGCCGCAGCACGGAAATCGTCGTTCAGGTTGCTCTGAAGGTCTATTGTTTCGGAGACGGTTACAAGGTCCCCGTCTATATGGTTATCAATTGAAATACTTTGAGCTGCTGCGTAGAGATCTCCGCCTATAGGAGCTTTGATTATAAGTTTCTGGGACGAAACATAAAGATCTTTGGTTGACGGGGTGTCGATAACGACTACATCTCCTTTTTTAAAATCTCCTGCAACTACAGGATGAACATATTGTATAAGAACAATAATAAAGGTAAAGAGATAGCAGGTTACTATAGAAGAGGGTAGTTTCATCTTTCAATAACTTTTAATTAGATGAAAACTACACTCGAAAGGCAATGTTCAAAGGAATACTTATCCTAAGCCATCAGAACATGCTGGTATTTTTCAGGCTTTTGAAGGATGAGAGCAATCCCTTTGCTAACAGAATAGAAGGCATTGTAATCAATGTGTACCGGCACCTGAATACGTGCTTCCAGGCGTTCTTTTAACCCCCTCAGAAGGGCATTGCCACCTGTTACATGTATACCGTTGTAATAAATGTCAGAGGCAAGTTCCGGAGGACAGGTTTCCAGGGTTTGAACAATCGTATTTTCGATCCTTGAAACGGATTTGTCTATGACATAAAAGATTTCCTTGTGGTCGATTTTTTTAGTAATCGGAATTCCTGTTACAAGGTCTTTACCTTTGATGGTAAGCGGAGCGGGAGGGTTGTCGATTTCTTCCCGCACGGCCCCGATGCGGATTTTAATTTGTTCAGCTGTTTTTAACCCTACGGCAAGGTTGTAGTTCCTTCTGAAATGGTCCTGAATTTCTTCGTCAAAGGTGTCGCCTGCTGTACGGATGGAATTAAAAGAGACAATACCGGAAAGGGAAATTACTACGATTTCGGTAATACCTCCTCCGATGTCTACAATGAATTTTCCATCGGGCTCTTCAATGTTTAGTCCCATTCCCATGGCGGCTGCGAGAGGTTCGTAGATAAGGTATTTTTTTCTGGAGTTGAATTGCTCCAGGGCATCGCGCAGTGCTCTTCTTTCCACCTCAGTTGCGTAATAAGGAATTCCTGAAATAATATAGTCAAATCCTCTGAATGGTAGTCTGCTGGGAAATATTTTGTTTACCAGACCTCCTATCATTTTTTCTGCAGAGTGGAAATCGGCAATAACACCTCCCTTCAGCGGTTTTACTGCCTTAAGATTTTCGTGTGTTTTTTCGAACATGTCATAAGCCTCCCCACCAACAGCTTTAAGCGTATTGGTGTATTTATTCAGAACGATATAGGAAGGCTCTGATAATAAGACATTATTCCTGTCGGTCAGAAGAGTATTATTATTGCCAAGGTCAATGGCGAAACTTTTTTCTTTGCTGAAATTAAAATTTAACATATCGTAAGTACCCTATCGGAATAAATCCTTTTAACGGCGAATTTCTTTAAAGTGATGTCTTTATAGAAACATTATTTTGTTGAAGAAATGTAAAAATATATAGAAATACTAATTGTAAAACTTATATTTTTCCTGAAAATCGACATTTCCAGCGTATATCCCTTTTACTTTTTTGCTGTTATTACGTACAACCCTTAGTAAAAAAGCGTTACCCTGATTGTTACGATTTTCCAATCTGCTCCGCATTTTCCGAATTATAAAAAACTGCTAAAAAGGCTTATCTGTGTGGAGTAAGAGATGGAATGAGTGCAAGTGGTTATGCCTTAAGTGATTCGGTTGTGAGTGTCCCGTTTCTTTAATATGTCTGAATTGAGGTCTTTTCTATTATTCCTTCTGTATTTAATCTCATTTGCTGGTTATAGCTCGAGTCCTATCATTATTGGAGAAGATGATCCCGATAAGGAATATCTTTTTGCCGGGGGAACCATTGAGGTTTTTAAGGATACCAGTCAGAAAATGACGATCCGGGATATTGTGGAGTACCGTAATGTACTTTTTAAACCATACGACGGAAAAGTGGTTGCCAGTGAATCTAACGCCAAAGCGGATTATTGGGTGAAGTTTACCGTGATTAACAGGAAAGCGACTTCCGGCTGGACCATAGAGCTCTTTGATTTCAGAATTGACCATTTGGAGTTATATGTGCCGAATCCCTACGGTGGTTTTGAAAAGTATGAAGGGGGCGATCAGAGAAAATTCAGCAAAAAAGTCTTTCAGCATAAAAATTTTGTTTTTGATGTCAATCTGTTGAGAAACAGGCCTAATGAAATTTATCTGAAAGTCCGGTCAGAAGGGCCGGTTGGAATCATAGGAGTTATTCGTACTACCAAAAATTTCCTGGGGTATGCTGTAAACGAATATTTTTTTCTGGCCTTATTTTATGGAGTCATCATTGCGATGATCCTTTACAATATTACCTTGTTTATATCCATAAAAGATAAGGTTTATTTTTATTATGTGTGTTATCTGTTGAGTATCATTGTATACGCTTCTACACAAGATGGAATCGGATTTCAGTATTTATGGCCTGATATGCCTGGTTTGAACCAGTTCCTGCCCAACTTTTCTCTTTTGCTGGTTATTCTTTTTGTAATTCTTTATTGCAGAGCGTTTTTGCAGACCGAAAGAAAATCTGTCTGGTTTGATAACATGCTTGTTATGTGGGCATTTATACGAATGGGACTGTATCTGGTGAGTTTTGTGCATCCCGTGTTGTACAATCTTCTGTATCCCTTTATCGATATGATTATTCTTCTTTATGCGTTTGGTGCAGGGATTCATATCTGGCGACGGGAGAAGTATAAGCCTGTCCTTTTGTATATAATAGGATTTGGTTTTTTCTTCTTAGGATATACTTTCTATATATCCGATCATTTAAGAATCATACAACCTTCGGTAGTGTATGTATACGGACTCAATTGGGGCGTTGCGATGGAAGCTATACTGTTTTCTCTCGCGCTGGCACTCCGAGTACGACTTTTGTTGAAGGAGAAAGAGGATATGCAGGAGCAACTTATTTACCACTTAAAGGAGAAAGAACAGTTCAGAAGCCGGGTGAACAAAGAACTGGAACAGAAGGTGCTGGAGCGGACTCAAAAGCTCGATACCTTTGTATTTAAAGCTTCTCATGATATTAAAGGTCCTTTGCGATCTATTATTGGGCTTACCAAAGTGGGCGCAAAGGATGTGGAGGATCCAAAGGCAAAAGAATATTTTGAACATATTTTGAAAAGTACTACCAGGCTGGACCAGTTGCTTTCAGACCTGATATCGCTGACAAGAATCCAGCAGGCTACCATAAAAGACGAAGAAATTGATTTTAAAGTGCTGGTGGAGGAAGCTATTAACAGTTTTGCACATTTTGAAAAGTATAACAAAGTGTCGGTTTACATAGACATTAATGTTCAGGAGCCAGTAAGGGGAGATAAGGCTTTATACAGATCAGTGATTCAGAACCTGGTGGAGAATGGCCTGAAGTACAGTGATGTCTCTAAGGATAACCCATATTTTAAAATACTGATAAAAGCATCCGAAAAGCGTCTTACAATGATTTTTGAAGACAATGGATTGGGCATCGATTCGTCTTTAAAGGATAAGATTTTTGAAATGTTCTTTAAAATTGATTCTACCACGGAGGGCTCCGGTCTTGGCTTGCATATTGTAAAAATGGCGCTTGAGAAAATAGGAGGAAAAATAAGCCTGGAAACAGCAGAAGGAAGGGGAAGTACCTTTACAATTGAAATTCCTTTGAAGAAAGAAAGGGAATTGGTTTAAAATAAAAGAACAGGTGTTGTATCCTGTTCTTTACGTTTCTTTTATGTCTGAATCTTCCAGATTTCTGTCTTTTACCACATTGGACCCTGTTGTACCTGTATCAACCTTGTTATAGTCAATGGGATAGGGTAAAGATCCTGCAGAGCCATGAGGTTCGCCTATATTATGTATTCGGCTTCTTATTTTTCCTGTGCCCGTAAAATCACCCGCTTCTTCTCCTTCTCCGGTAGACAATCCGTTGTGCAACTCCTCCTCAGCATCTGAAGATGTATCAGCGTCTGTCATAAAATCACCAGCTTCTTCACCTAAACCTGAGGAAAGTCCGGGATGTGCTGCTCTTTCTTTTTCCTCTATAAGTTCTTCTATGTCCGGGAGTTTCGTTTTCATAATCCCTCCTTTTTATTATCAACAAGACCGGCAAGGGATAAATTTCATTTTTTTCTCTACCTGGAAGGGATAAGCTGAGGGATCGGATGAATTTTAACAGAATAGTTATCAGAGATCTTCTGAAGAGAAGCCAAATCGAATTGTAAGGTGTCGGTTAGTAATCTTCTGCATGGGTCGTCAGTGGTGAGATGAAAAAGATAGAGCTCAAAAACAGAATCTGTGGGTTGTCCGTTGCTTTTCAGTTCAAATTGATGTTTCCTGCACCCTCCGCCAAACTGGACAAGTACGGTTAATACATTTTTAGTAATGCCTGCAGAAAGGATTGTATAGTCCGGAGTTCTGTAATGCTCTGTTGGGTCCTGCACTATCTGTACAACAGGATATCCGCTGGTTTCCCCGGGAATAGAAGCGGAAGGCTTTTTTGTGCAAGCCGGTAGCAGGCTGGAAAGGAACAGTACAGTTAATAGTGATCCCTTTTTAAAGAGTACGTTAGGCATTAGTTTTTATAAAATTTCCCTGATACTATTTGATGATCGTTTTGAAGGGTGATTACATAAAGCCCCTCCTGAAGGGAAGAAAGATTTACTTCGTTGTGTTCAAAC
>Ga0207868_1000237_pt1 | contig 69499 bp, 55 predicted proteins | sample Passage237B_FD_187370 | JGI IMG/M metagenome (GOLD analysis project Ga0207868, IMG submission 187370) | Cellulose adapted compost microbial communities from Newby Island Compost Facility, Milpitas, CA, USA - Passage2 37B (SPAdes) (version 3) ...
CATGGCAAGGCCGAACAAGGGTCAGCGAGACCAGATGATGGTGTACCCACCCGAGGCGCTGGCGTGCATCCTGCGCTCGTATGCAGACGCGATCGACGTGCCACACGGCGAGTACATCGCCTCCGTGCTCGCCGAGCGACTGGGGCACCCCTACTGGGCGGCCGCCGAGGTGCGTCTGCATCCTGGCGGCCTCACCGCGATGCTGGACGCCGCAGAGGTGTCCGCCCCCGAGGTGGATGCCGCCGCTTGGCGTGCGCGCGCCGTGTTCGTCACCAAGCCCGTCAAGGCGCTCGGTGACGTGATCCGCGCCGCCGCCGCTAAGGACAGCATGTCCCTGACCGGCTTCATCACCAGCCACCTTGCAGCCTTCCACGGCGTGGACCTCGACGCTCACACCATCGAGCCTCGCCGTGGCACCGAGATGCTCAACACCGAGCACATCGTCATCCGCGAGGAGGTGCAGCAACTGCTCGCATAAACGCCAGTGGCCCACCTCCGGCAAGAGGTGGGCCACCTACACAAGTTCGACATCTCCGGCCTTCGAGGCTTGGCGGCATTGAGACCGGCGATGTCTGGGAGTACCGCAACCACGGGGCCTTGGCGTCCCTAACGACTGGAGCCATCATAACCATGCCCACCCACAACGGGAGCCAGGACGCACGCTTCAGCGTGTCGCGCCTGGATGAGTGCGCGCCGGACAGCGCCGCCGCTCAGGCATGGGCGCTCACCGCGATGCGTCTGGCAGGGTCCCCGCGGGTGCGGCTGGGCGTGCTGCGCTCGCATGGGCGCGTGGAGTACCCGCGCTCTCACGAGCGTGACCTCACCGAGGTGCTGCCGCGCGTGCCGGCCGCCGTGCGCGTGTACGGCTCGGACGGCTGCTGTGTGGCGCTGTGCCTCGACTTCGACGCCAAGGGCCTGCACTCCCCCGCTGCCGCGGCACGCGATCACGACGTGCTCGGGCACCTGCTCGACGTGCTCGGGCTGCGGTGGTTCTCCGACATCGCCCCCACCGGCGGCCGCCACATCTACCTCCCGCTGGACTTCCGCCTGCCCATCGATGAGGCCGTCGAGATCGTCGAGGCGCTTGCGGTCCGTTTCCGCACTCTGGACCCCGGTCCGCACCGCAGCGCGATCTCCGGATGCATCCGCACTCCCGGTTCCGTGCATGCCGCCGGCGGCTACCAGCGCCTGGTGTCGAGCGTGGACGACGTGGAGCGCGCGTTCTTGTGGCCTAACTCGCGCGACGATGTCGAGACCCTGTGCGGGGCGATCGCTGGCGACATCGAGATCGCGCGCGAGCGCCGTCGTGCGGCCGCGGTGGTCGAACTGGACATCGACGCGCCCTCCGATGGCCCTGTGGAGCCTCTGAGCGCCCGCCTGCTGGCCATTGCGCGCGACGGGGTGTGGGATGTCCAGCGCTACGGTCAGGACCGCTCAGCGGCCCGTCAGGCGGTCATCACAGGCTGCGCGGCCCGCCATTGGACGGTGCAGGACGTCTACCAGCGTCTCACCGACGGCACCTGGCCGGGGCTGGCCGCCTTGTACGCCAAGTACCGCACGCCGGCTGGCCGCCTGCGGGCGTTGCGAGCCGATTTCGCGGCCGCGCAGCGCTACCTCGCCCTCTCAGGGCACTCCCCGGCGCACAGTGTCCGCAAATCCACCACAAGCGCCCTTCTTTCACGGCGGGGTGACCCCCACGGGGACATCCGCACGTGGCGGGCCGCTCTGGCTGCGACCGAGGAGCACCGTCTTCCGGGTCGTGCATGGCTCAGCGCCCGCTTCGTGTTGCGAGCGCTGGGTGAGGCGGCCCACAAGAGCGGCTCCTTGCAGGTGTCATTCGGGTGCCGTTCGCTGGCTGAGGCTGCCGGGCTGGACCACTCGACGGTGTCGGTGCTGCTGCGACGCCTTGAGGGCACCGGGTGGGCTCGTCGCATCCGCCGCGGATGGGGCGAGCATGCGGACACGTGGGAACTGACTATTCCTGAGGACCTTCGCGAGACCGTCACGACAGTGCGGTGGCCGCGCGGGAAGATCCACGCCCTGCGGCCTGCTTTCCGCTCGCTGGGGCACGTATGCGCCCTGGTGTTCGAGGCAATCGAGCAGGAGCGCGCGACGAGCGTGCTGGACCTGTCCCGGACCATCCAGATGGCTCGCTCGAGCGTGCACGAGGCGGTGGAGATGCTGCTGTCGTGGCGTTTGGTGGAGCGCGTCGAGGGGCGTCTGGTGGCTTGCCCCGAGCGGCTGCAGCAGGTGGCGGAGTACCTCGGGGCAGATGTGGACCTCTACGAGCAGATGATGAGGCACCGTCGAGAGCGTGCGCTGTGGCGAGCATGGCTGGCACGGTTCGAGACGGACGAGTACGTGGTGGCGATGGAGTTGGCCGACGGCTGGCACGCCACTGTGGGGCTGTCTGAAGTGGAGGCAGCGTGAGATGTCGGGAGAAAGCGAGCCGACGATGCTAGACAGAGAGCCTGCTAGCACAGTGCCTAGCACGGTCGCTAGAGCCCACCGGCTCAACCCGGGCAGCACAGGAATCGATGACAGGAAGTTCACGACACGAGGAAGGGCGCGATAGATGGCGACCATCACGGCAGTTGGCAACGAGAAGGGCGGCGTCGGGAAGACGACCGTGACACTGTGCTTGGCGTCGGAGTTGGCGCGCGCAGGCAGGAAGGTGCTGCTGATCGACCTTGACCAGCAGCGTTCCGCGGCGACGACGGTGGGCGGCGGCAACGAGGTGACGATCCTCGATGTGCTTCAGCTGAAGTCGCCAGCATCGTTGGAGTCCGCGATCGCTCCGTCGACGTGGGAAGGCATCGACGTGATCGCCGGGTCGGACGCCATCACGATGCTGGACCGCGAGATCGACGGGATGGCCTCGTTCCGTCTGCGCGAGGCGTTCAAGCGTGAGCGCGACGTCATCGACCGCTACGACGACGTGATGATCGACCTTCCGCCCGCGGTGGCGACGCCGACGGTGACGGGACTGCTGGCTGCCGACCGCGTGGTGGCGGTGACGGAGCCGGAGCCGTACTCGTCGGAAGGGCTGAGCAACTTCCTGACGCTGCTGGCTCGCATCGCAGAGAATCCCAATCCGGGCCTGCGGCTGCATGGCGTGCTCCTGAACAAGGTGCGGCGCGCCAAGGAGCACAACTTCCGCATCAAGGAACTCGAGGATGCGCTCGGTGACAGCGCCATCCTCAAGCCGGAGATCCCGCTGCGTGTCGTCATGGCCGCTGTGGGCTCCGAACAGCAGCCGCTGCACATGCTTGGCGGCTCTCAGGCCAAGGAGATGTCTGACATCTTCGCCGAGCACGCCAGGCAACTGGCAGAGAAGGGGGTGAAGTGATGCCCGTCCAGAAGATTGGCGGCGGCAAGAGCCGCGACGACATGCTGGGGCAGTTGCTGGGACAGAGGCCTGTCGCTGCCAGCGACGACTCCCCTGCCGATGCCCCTGAGCCGGTCGCGGAGCCGCAGCAGGCGGCTGAGCAGGCGGCTGAGCAGGCGGCGGCGGAGCCGGAGCAGCCTCCGGCCCAGACGGACAAGGAGGCTGCGGCCGCCGCAACGCCGGACAAGCCGAGTGCCGCACCGGAGCCGTCGCGCGCGGACACCCCCGCGGTGACGCACTCGCAGGTCGCTGCGCCGGCGGCGGCCAGTCAGACGGTGGTGAGCAGCCGTGACCCGCGTCTGACGCCGGCAGTCAAGGAGAAGCAGCCGCCCATGACGCAGTTGGCGAACCGGGTGCCTCTCGAACTGAAGGAGCGCCTGGATCGGCATCGGCTGCGCTCGGGCGAGACCATCAACGCGTTCCTGACTCGCATGATCGAGTACGGGCTGGATCTGGCTGAGGCAGAGGCGGGCGTGGACCGTGAGGGGCGACCCATCCAGCAGCAGTAGCGGCCGACACGACAGGAGGGGTTGGGATGGACCAGCCCCTCCTGTCGTGTTCTTGACGTCCTCCCCGCAGCAAAGGCCGGGGCTCCTCGGACGCCTTCACGCTGATGCCTAGAGCAGCGCGTTGACGAGGTCGGTGTTGGGGTGCACGAGCAGCACCATCTGGACCTCGGGCGAGGTGGGGCTCATCGTCCACCACCGCATGGTGAGGAGAAGATCGATCGCCTCGAGGTTGTCCTCGTCGACACCCAAGCGGATGCACAGCGCGCGATGCACTCGCTCACGCGCGATGTCACGCACGACGGAGTCGTCGTCGAGGCACATCCGGGACAGCACCGGCTGGGCGGTGTTGGGATGGCGAGCGACCTCACGGCGCACCTCCGGCTCGGGATCGTTGGCCAGCACCTCGAGGAAGTGCGCCTGTGCGGCGGGATTGTCTGCACAGCCCTGACGCACCGTCCAGTCCCTGTCGCGCATGAGCCGCTCGTACATCCCCACAGGGCAGTTGATGTTGCGAGCAACCGTGGCGCGCACATCTGCCTGAGCGTGCTTGGACAGCCGTTCGAGCAGGCTCACGGGCGCTCCCGGATTGGCTGCAAGCGCATGGAGAACGCCGGGCCCGTCGGTCTTGGCCTCATCCTTGGCCAGCACCTCGAAGGCGGCCGGCGTCAGATGCGGGTTCGCGGCGAGCATGCGTCTGACCTTGATGGACCCGTCATGCGCGAGCCGCATGTGCAGCGGCGCTGGGGTCGAGATGTTCGAGGCCACCTTGGCTCGCACGGCGTCGTCAGCATCCTGTGCCAGCCAGGCGAGGATGTCAGCGCCGCTGGTGCGTGCCGCCGCGATGCGTTTGCGTTCCGCAGGCGACAGGGAGGCCAGCCGCGGTGCGAGCGATGGCTCGTCGAGCCCGAACAGGCTCTCGTTGGCGAAGGCAGTGTCGGCAGCGCCCGCCTGTGCGGGCGCGAGGCCGTGTGCTCGCGTGCGGTCCCCACCGCTGCGAGCAGAGTGCTTGGTGTGCATCTGTGTGCTCCAATGTGTGACGCCTCTGCATGGTGCCCCGCAAAGTAGCAAAGGCCCCTGACATCGACCACTCCCCCCTTGTGTCTGGCTTGCTTTCGTGCCTGCCAGATGGTGATCTGGCGTGACAGATTGCAAGCACGCATGAGCGAGAGCGTTCTAACCAGCATGCGCGCTATCGGGCATTCCGTCTAGAAGGCACGCGGTCAAGCCAGCAAGCGCGCCAGCCAGACAGCACGCACGCATGATGGCTAGGGTGCGTGCTGGACAGGCAGACAGCGGGAACGCTAGGACGCTAGAGCGATGGCGTGCTAGGCATCATGCGCGACGTCATGACAGCACGCAAGACGCCTAGCGCACTGGCACGCCAGCGCACATGCATCACAGCCTGCTAGTCGGCGTGCTAGAAAGCCAGAAAGCACCCGTGCTAGCACCCGTGCTAGCAGATGCTGGTGAACCCACGACGCCGAACGCGATCCGTCGGGCGACGCCGCGAGGAGAGTGCGCGGCCGAACAGGGCAGAGCCCGGGCGCTAGTGGTCCAGCGTCATGCCGAAGGTCTTGAACACGTCGTCCACGAGCGGGCGAGAGGCGTCTTCGAGCGCGGCCACCACGTCGTCACGCCCCAGATCCAGCGCCAACAGCGTGCCGTTGGCGTCCATCATGACGCCGTACGCCTCGTCGATCGCCTTGCCTGCCTCAGAGCGCAGGTACTGGGCCAGCCCGAGCCACTTGGTGCGCGACTGCCCGTCATGACCGTCACCGTGCGGGTCGAACAGCCGCAGCGTGACCTTCGAGCCGTCGTCGTAGATGCCCAGCAAGTCCGGGTACATGGTGCGCGCCTGCTGCTCCGTGTCGGTGTAGCGCACACCCAAGGAGTGCTGCCCGCCGGTGCCGTTGCGCCACCAGGCCACAAAGTTCGAGAAGCGCTTCATCGCCTCAACAGTGGCGCTCTCCCACGCGTTGAGCGGCTTGGGGAGGGGGTAGTTGCCGTCGAGGTCCTGGTACAGGTGCCCCGCGGGGGCGGTGGCGGTGCCGCCGGCGTCGTAGGCCGACGGGAACGACACCTCGAACTCGCCGCCTTGCGGAGTGGAGGCCATGAGGTCAGCGAAGCGCTCCGGGTGCTGGTCCTTGAGCGTCAGGCCGTGCTCCTTGACCCACTGCCCGAACTTCGCCTCTGCCGCATGCTCGACAGCAAGGGCGGCGGCGGCGTGCGCACCGATCTCTGCCGCGAGCATCTGCGTCTCCAGGTGCCGCTCCGGGTCTGACCAGTCAGGCACCGTCATGTCCTGGCCGGCCAACTGGCTCCACAGCGCCACCAGCGCGCTCTCGGTGCCGCACGCCTTGGCGGCATCACGGAACGCCGCGGCGACCTCCAGCGTGGACGGCAGGCCATGCGCGACGTAGGAGTCCTCCTCGACGCCCTGGTCCACATCCATGGCCCCCAGCCCGTCGCCCAGATTCACGATGCTGACGCGGGTCTCGATGCTCGAGCGCACGCGCTCGTCGATCTCATCCTTGTGCTCCTCGTACACGCTCATCAGCGCGCCCGCCAGGACGGCCCTGGCGGCGGACTCAGCGCCCTTGACGATGGGCACGCCCGTGGCCGAGCGCTCGAGCATCGCCGCCAGGTCGGCAAGCCTCTTGACGGCCGGCTTGCGGCGCGCGGGACGGCTGTGGGAGACGATGGACTCCAGGCGCTGCATGATGGCCTGGTTCTGTGCGACAGGCTCGATCAGCGCCACACGCACAGGGTTGATGACGACCTCAGAGGCCACCGAGTCGTCCGCAGACTGCGACAGGTGGGCTCGCACGCTCTCGACGGTCTCCTGGTTGTACAGGGGCAGGAAGACGTACACGTCGTTGAGTTCGGGAACATCCTCGATCCGCTGAGCCAGCGGAGTGCGGACGATGCGACCGATCATCTGCGTGATGTACTGCGCCTCCTTGGCTGAGCGCAGCGAGACGAGCACCTCTGCCCGCGGGCAGTCCCATCCGGTGGTCAGCGCATCCTTGAACAGCACAACCCGCACGTGGGAGGCGGCCTGGATGGCCTCCGGCTCGATGTGCGGCACGGTGATGCCGTTGATGCGCAGAGGCTGACGATCGCCGAAGGCGTGCGCGATCGCGTCACCGTCCAGGCGCGAGTCCACCTCCTTGATGGCGCGCAGGATCTCCCCCAAGCGCACCTTCTCCTGCCCCTCGTCTGTCTTGGGAGGCACCTGGACAAGCAGGAGCGGGTAGACGGGCGCAGCGCCGGGGCGTACCTCGTGGTAGGCGCGCCACAGGTCGTCGAACTCCTTCCAGCGCCTGGCGGCCTCAGCCAGCAGTTTCGCCTCGGCGTACTGGCCGTCCTCGGGCACATGCGCGAGGATGCGGTCCTTGATGAGACCGGACGCGCGCACGTCGTCGACGCTGACGCTCACCGGCTTCGACGCGCGACCAGCCTTGCTGACGGCGGTAAGAAAGCGCTCAGGGGTGGCAGAGATGCCCAGCACGACAGGGAAACGACCGTAGCCGTTCGCATCGCCCTGCATGACGCGGTAGGCGATGCGTTCGCGCCCGGCCTCGTTGCCTGAGGTGCCGATGTGGGCCTCATCGATGATGAGCAGAATGTTCGGGCCCAACTCCTCGGCGGTGTTCGCAATCATCTGCTCGAGCGACACCGAGCGGGTCTCGGAGGCCATGTACGAGGTTGCGCCGGCCGCCAACTTCTGGGTGTTGAGGAAGTACACCTTCCCGCGGGGCAGGGTAGAGCCGCGCAGGCTCTCATCGATCTCGACAAGGTGCTGCTCGGTCAGGTGTGACGACGTCGCCAGCATCTTGAAGCGGGTCTGGCGGTTGAGGGATGGAGAGTTGGTCAGCCACAGCACCGTCAAGTCATGCATGGGTGCGGCGTCGTCGTCGCCGGTCATCAGCCGCTCGATCAGCGCGGTCGCGATGAGCGTCTTGCCTGCCGACGTGGTCGCGGTGAGCGACACCGCTGAGGCGGTCTTGTCGTCCCGCCAGTCCTCCTGAGCGCGACGGATTGCCTTGACGGCATCGTTGACAGCGTTCTCCTGGTAGTCCTTGAGCACGACCTTCATCGCAGCCCCTCCCCGCTTGTGCCCCTGGCGGCCATCATGCACGCACCTCGAAGTTCGTCAGGTACGAGCGGTACAGACGAACGCACTCGAACTGCGACAGCGCCGCGTTGGCCCGAGCGAACTGGTCCTCGTCGTCGGTGACGATGAAGATGTGGGCCCGCTCGGGCAGGCTTGCCGCGCTCTCGCGCACGAATGCCTCGATGACGCTCTCGGAGGCGTCGAAGATCACCGCGTAGTTCTCGGTGGCGGCATACGCCTCGGTGATGGCGTCTGCGCCGATCACGGGGCCGCGAGCACCAGCCTTGAGCCACAGCAGGGGAGCGATCTGCCCGAACGCGCGGCCCAGCGACACGGTGGCGCGGTTGGTGTACGTCAGGCGAGCGAACGTGACGTTCGCGTCCAGCCCATCGGAGTACGTCGAGCCGTCCTCACGGACGCCGGTGACGACCGTCTTGATGCGCGGGTAGGTGACGTGGCGGAAGATCCCGTGCTGGTCGTACTCGGGGTCGCCCGGGTAATGACCGGCGTCGGCGAGACGCTTGCGCTCCGCTGCCTTCAACTCGTTGTTGGTGATCAGGATGCACTGACGGTTGCCGCCGTCGGCCGCGTTCATCTCCAGGACCGCATGCAGGGTCGAGCCGGAGCCGCCGAAGAAGTCGAGGATGACGGCATCAGTCCTCGGTGTAGCCATGTTGATGATGTGTTGGCACAGGTCAATTGGCTTGGGGTACTTGAAGCGCTTGTCTCCGAGTACGGACTTGAGTTTCCTTGCGCCTGCTCCGGGTGCCCCTACGCCATCGGGGATCAGCGTCGAGTGCGCCGTGTCCTCGTCTGCGGCGTCATCGACCGGGGCCCACACGCGCTCGTACGCAACCCACACGCCATCCTTGCGAACGAACTCCACGACGCCTTCTGCGATCGCGCGGTCCATCCGTTCGCGCTTCCATCGCCAGCATCCCTCAGTGCCGTCGTCATGGAGCGGATACAAGTCGCTACCGTCCGGGGCGACGATCGGGTAGTAGAGGTTCGGACGATCAGAGCGCAACGAGTTCGAGCCCCACTTGCGCAACAGTTGAGTCTTGTATCGACGGCCATCTTCCGTCACCTTGTTGTACTTCCGCTGAGGGGCATCGTCGTTGCGGCCCACCATCACGCGCTCTTTGTCTTTGCAATAGAGAAGCACGTACTCGTGTTGCCTGTTGTACTTCGAGGAGTCGTTGCCTCCACCACGCCCCCTCCAGATGGCGGTAGCGAGGAACTGGTGGCTGCCAAACACGTCATCCATCAAGAGGCGAAGATGCGCCTGCTCGCGGTCATCAATGTGTATCGCGATGACGCCATGTGGCGCGAGCAGTTCACGTGCTAGGCGCAGTCGAGACTCCATGAACGACAGCCACTTCGAGTGGCGGAACGAGTCCTCCTTGCTGACGTACTTGTCGTTGTAGATCAGGTCGCCGCCGGTGTTGTACGGCGGATCGATGTAGATGACGTCCACCTTGCCCGTGTGGGTGTAGCGCAGCGTCTGGAGCGCGTGGAAGTTCTCTCCCTCGATGGCCAGGTGGTGGGGCGCATCCGCCTGGCCCTTGGTGATGGTCTCGATGACTTCGAGGCCTGGGTAGACCGGCTCCGTTGGCGCTGCGATCGGCACCAGGTCATGCTCGGGGACGTAGTCGATGCGCTCGGGATCGTCGTCCCACACCACGGCGCGAACCCCTGACTCGACCTCGGTGCCCGCGGGGACGCGCACCACGGTGCCGAAGCGGTGAATCTCCGGGCTGGCGTGGTCGACGCGACACCCGACGATGGGGGACAGGCCGGTCAGGCGCAGCACCTCGGGCTGCGAGTCCTCGTAGACCAAGCCGAAGCGCAGCATGTCCCGGATGGCGTCCTTGGTGGACGCATCGCCCTCAAGGCGAGACAGGAGTTCTTCGAGGATGCTTGTTCTGGCCACCGCTTCTCCGCATGTTCGTGAAAGTGCACCAAGCCTACCACACCATTGGCGGGCGGCCGAGGTGTCATCACCCTAGCGATGGCGGCCTTACGATACTAAGCCCGGCCTGGAGCGCAAGCAGTTGCTGTGCGCCCGAGCGCTTAGGACAATACTGAGCCAGGCAGACACGCAAGCACTTTCGGAGACATGACGTCGGATACTGTCGCTCCATGGCATTGGTGACGGCCCGATGCACCGCACGGGTGACCGGGCAGCACACGAGCGCTGCGGCGGCCGCGCGATGTCCCGCATGTCGTCCACGCCCGACTCCCGTCAACGTCGCGCTGCCGCCCTCGACGGCTGTCGCGCCTCGCCTCGGGATCGGCACGCTGCTCAGTCAGAGGTCGCCTAGAGACCCTGTCAGCGATGACACGCTGCGGATGATGTCGGAGCGCGATCTCGTCCAGTTCGCCCGAGACGACAAGCGCCTGACAGACGCTGACACGATCGCACGCGCATTCGTCATCCTGCACGAGGGCGAGGGGAGGTTGCCCCACGCCGACGGAACGCTCTCTGCGCTGTCCGTCGCGTACCTGTTGGTCGAGAACAAGTACGCGCCGCCAGAGATGATCCGCGAGGTGTGGCATGGGGCGCGCGAAGCGCGGAGCACGGCCCGCTCTCGCGCCGCCTTGGAGTTGATCGACAACGTGCTCCGCAAGGCGGCGCACAACCCGAACGCCCCTTCCGACGTCCTGATGGGCGCGGCGAGCAGCAAGAGCGAGAGCGTTCGCCTGGCTGCGGCGGCCAACAAGCGCTGGCAGCCCGAGGCCATGGCGATGGTGGCCGATCAGTGGATCGAGAACGAGGGCTCTCTCGAAGTGCTCAAGGCGCTCGCATCCAACCCCTCGCTTCCGCTTGATGCGCTGGAGCGGCTCTCCTTCCACCAGGCCAACACGGTCCGGCGGAGGGTGGCCGGCTCCCGCCGTCTCAGCCCGGAGAGGCTCGACCAGTTGGCGTCGGACGACAGCCCGATGGTGCGTCGCGACGTGGCCCGTAACCCGAGCACCCCGTTCGCCGCCTTGCAACGACTGGGGTTGGACGAACACCCGAAGGCGCGGCGAGAGGCCTACGACACCGCGCGCGTCAAGTTGGTGCGCGAGTGCGGTATTGAGCGCGACAACACACAGGCCCTCGACTTTCTCCTGGGTGACCTCACTCCAGAAGTGCACTCTCAACACCAAGACGATCTGCTGGCAAACCCACCTGCGTGGACAAGGCGAACTTTTAGCGAGAACGAGATCAAGTTGGCGCTACTGGTGCACCCCAACACGGGCAAAAAAGAGGCGCGACGATGAGCCTGTCGTGCACCGCGGTGGCCACTGGCCGCCACCGCACCGCCGGCGGGCGAGCGAAGTGTCCTACCTGCTCGCCGCGGCTTGACGCGCCCAGGGCGCTTGCCGCTCCGGAGATCTTCGACCAGACGGCCTTGCTTGAGGACCGGGACGGCAGGCTCATCGACGTGCGTCCGGGGGTCATGGACAAACCCCTCATAGAGCGGGCGGGCATGACGGCTCTGGATACTGTCCGGGCATGGCTGTTCAGACACGACCGTCGTGCACCGCTCCGGTGCTGGGGCATCGTTCTGCTCGTGAGGCCAGCCTGTGTCCGGCATGCGGAACACGCAACGACGGCGTCGCGCCTGCGGCCGTCGCCGCGCCTGTGCCAAGCCGGCCTGCTGAGGACTTCCCTCCCGCAACAGAGGACGAGACGCCCATCAACGGACTGGTGATCCGCTTCGACGAAGTGATGGGCGCGCACATCCCGGTCTTCGCCAGCACCGGCACCGCTCTGTTTCCCGCGTCTGCGCGCCTGCGGATGCGGCAGGGGTGCTTTGCCAGCGAGGAGGAGGCGCGCGAATGGGCGGAGCGGGTGTACCCGATGCTGCGCGACGTCGCCGCGCGACACGTCAAGCCGCGCGACACGCGTCCTGTGTGCACGGTGTGCGAGGGGCGCATGGTGCGCAGCATCTACGGCGCACGATGGGAGTGCCCACGGTGCCCCGGAGTCGAGATTGACCACGAGTGAAGGCAGACACGAGGGAGCAGATCATGGCTGGACGCAAGCGCCACGGAGCGGCTCAGAACAAGGTGCCGTGCAAGAACCCCGGCATCTGCGGCACCCGCAATCACATCCTGGGCACCTTCTCGCAGCAACGCTGTGACGAGATCGCGAACAGGCGCGCACGCGGCGAAGTCATCACGCCCGACATGGTCGCCACGATCGTCCCGCCGCAGGTGGCCGGACGGGTCGGGGAGCAGACTGACCAGGTGCGCTCCGAGATGGACCGTCTGCGGTCGCTGGCGGATGCGTGGAAGGACGCGCCGCGCGAGGCGCTCGGCTTCCTGCAGTGGTCGCAGGGCTTCACCGAGTACTCGCACTTCAACCGTCTGATGATCTGGCTGCAGAATCCTGAGGCCACGCAGGTCGCCGGACGCAAGAAGTGGGCCGAGCAGGGTCGCGAGGTCGTCAAGGACGCCAAGCCGATCTCCATCTTCGCGCCCGGCTACCGCCCCGAGCGCCCGGTGAAGGACGAGGACGGCAACCCGGTGCTGGACGAGAACGGCGAGCCCGTCATGGAGCGGGTGTTCGTGAGCCGCTTCCGTGCGGTCAAGGTGTTCGACATCGCTGACACCGAGGGCGACACTCCGCCGAGTGTGCCGGTGGAGGTGCCTGACCCGCAGGCGCTGGCGGCGCTGGCCTCCTACCTCACAGACACCTACATGCTCAAGGAGAGCGAGGCCGCTCCTGACGCTCACGCTCCCGCGCGCATGAACGCCGACGGCACGGTGACGTACAACAACGCGTCTGCCGACGAGGATCAGCGCACGGTGAACCGCCTGGTCGCGGCGGGCATGACGGTGAGCGCCCACCTGCGCGCTCAGGGCACGAAGGAGCGTCGTCGCAAGGAGGACGGCGATGGCTGGGGCAACGACGAGCACCTGTACGCCGGCGTCGCTGTCGCCTGGGCGCTGTCCAAGGACGCCGGCGTGGACATGACGGACATGGCCGTCGAGCAGATGTCTCGCTACCGCGGCATCGTGCCCACATCGACCCTGGCGATCCATGCGTCCAAGGTGCTCGAGCACATCGGGCTGGTGCGCCGTGGCATGCCGTTGGCTCTTGCGGACGTGTTCTTCGGGGGCGGAGCCGAGGCGTCCACCGGGCTTTAGCGGTGGGGAGGAGATCGACTCTTAGCCAGAAAACCGCCCCGCATTGCTGTGGTAGGTTTGTGAGGTAGTCGTCAGGGTGAGCCCGTAAGGGAGGTCTTGGTGGAGGTGTCCCCCAAGGACTACTCACAGTCCCGCAGCGTTCTCGCGTCGAGTGGTCCCTCCGCCATCCGCGAGCACACTACTGAGCCATCTGGGCAGCGCAACGACTTTCCGCCGGAGGGCGATGCGCCTATGCCGCCGACCCCGCCCGGCGGCACCAAGGGCGAGATCGTCAACGCCGGCATCCAGGTCCTGGGCGCAGCCGCAGGCAATCTCGCTGGCGGCGCGACCAACGTTGCGGGCACGGCGGCCGCCAAGGCGGCGGGCGGCGCGACCACGAAGGTGGCGGCGAGCGCCGCTGCTGAGGCCGACGCTCTCGGTGCCGCCGCGACGAGCGCTCGCTCGGGGGCTGTCACAGCGCGCGACACCGTGCGCGACGGCGCTCAGGGCCTGATCGCTCAGGTTGCCGAGGCGGGCGACGCTGGGGGCGAGCAGACATGGGGGCAGTACGGCCGCCAAGCCAGGCGGGCCGCACGCAAGGCGACCCGGCAGAGCATGCTGCCCTCCGCAGCCGAGGTGGACCCCGTCAGCGAAGACGACCGCACCGGATACACCAAGGCGCGGGACTCGCTCAAGGAGGCCACTGGCGTCGACGCTGATGAGGCAGTCGGCGCGATCGCTGGTGGTGCCGCTGGCGCGGCCATGCTGGCCTCGGGTGTCGGTGCGGTGGCCTCGGGAGCAGTCGGAGCGTTCGCGAACACGCTCGGCACCGGCCTGGCGCGAGCCACGCATGCTGTCGGCTCGGTGCATGTCAAGGTGCGCAAGAACATGGTCGCGATCGGCTTCGCCGCGGTGGGCACGGTGATGCTCGCGATGATGACCGTCCTGACAGGCGGCGCGGCTCAGCAGCAGGCAGCCGCACAGGAAGAGTCGGTGGTCATCGCAGCGCTCGAGCAGGCTCGCCTGCAAGCGCAGAACGCCTCGGTGCTGTGCGCGGTCGAGCAAGAGTTCCCCCTGGGTCACGTGTACGGCCCCAGGGTCGTCGCGAATGCCCAGACCATCCATGAGGTGGCGCAGTCTCGTGGCCTGCCGATGTACGCCTCGGTGATCGCGACGGCGATCGCGTTCCGTGAGACGGGCCTGCTGGGCTCCACGCATCCTGGGCGTGCCGGGGTGTTCGGCTTCTCGCCTGGGGCAGCGGGCTCCGCAGTGGAACTGTCCGATGTCGCCTACTCGGCGGGGGTGTTCTTCGATCGGCTCGACGGCATCAGCGGATGGCGCGCCATGACGGTCGACGAGGTGGGCCGCGTCATCATGGGTGGGGTGTTCTCCAACAAGTACTCGTCCTTGGAGGGCGCGTCTCGGGAGATCCTGAACCAGGGCGGCATCGCGGCTGGTGCGGGATGCGAGGCCCGAGGGGTGCCGTTGGCCTGCCCCGAGGTGCCTGAACTCGAGGCTGATGACGCGGTGATGACGCGTGACGCACGCGAGTTGGTGCGCTGTCTGTGGCACCTGGGCGGCTTGCGCGACATCACGGTGTCTGGCGGCGGGCACAACGTGGCCATCGGCGCTGACGGCGCTGTGGATGTGCTGGCCGCTCTGGAGGAGCCCAGTGACGACCCCACACAGCCGTTCGCCGGTTTCTCGCCGAGCGCCACGCTGTCGTGGCTGTCGGCCACCTTCACGACCTTCGGCATCGACACTGTCGAGGCGTCCGATGTGCGGGCGACGTTCTTGCCGGCCAGCACATCACCGGATGCGCCGCGCTTCGCCGCTCGCGTCCTGGCCGCAGGCTCGACACAGGCGGACGTCATCAAGGTGCGTGTCCACGGCTCCGCCGGCACAGGAGTCGTCGCCAAGGCCAACGGCCCCTGGGTGCGTCCGGCTCCCGACGGGTGTGCCGTCAGGAGCGAGTGGGGGTATCGCATCCACCCGATCTACGGCACCCGGAAACTGCACGAGGGCATGGACTTCGGGTGCGGCAGCGGGACTCAGGTCTACGCCGCCTCCTCCGGCACGGTGGCTCGCCAGTACTGGTCCACCACCGGCGGCAACATCCTGGTCATCGACCATGGCGACGGCGTGACGACCCACTACCTGCATCTGAGTTCGTTCATCGTTGGCGTGGGCATGCCGGTGCAGTCGGGCGAGGTGGTGGCGCTGTCTGGCAACACGGGGTCGGCGACCACCGGCGCGCACCTGCACTTCGAGGTCCGGGTCGACGGCGCGTCTGTCAACCCGCGCGACCACTATGCCTCGATGGGCTCTGGCCTGTAGCGAGCCAGGAAAAGTGCCTCCCGCACGCCCATACAATCCGATCAGGCCAATCGTGGGGAGTCAGGCAATGGGCGCAGACATCATCGAGACGCTGTGGGCTATGGGCGTGCCCTCGTCCGACATGACCGATCTGTCTGAGGTGCGGCCCTTCCGCATCTCGTCGGTGGGGGAGCGCCTGATGCTGCGGGCGGCGATGGAGCAGCAGTTCGAGATCAGCGCGGAAGGCATCGTCGAGAATCCGTGGGGCTTCCCGTACATCCCGCTGCCGGTCAAGCGCACCGTGTCTGCCTCAGGCCAGATCATCGCCCCCGACACCATCTCGTTCGAGGGGTTGGGGCATCCGATCTTCTGGATCGACCCGGAACTGACTGCCCGCACTGAGATCGAGCGCGCGCAGCCGGAGCGCTGGGCGATCCGCATGTTCTACCTGATCATGGCCCTGGGCATGTGGGACCCCGAGACGCTGCGCTGGTACAACGTCCCTCGCTCGCAAGGGGTGGAGTACACCCACGACGACTGGGCCGCGTACCGCCAGGGCATGTCAAGCGCGCTGGACACGGTGCGCCCGCTGGGCGTCGACGACCTCCTCCAGTCGCTGGGAGCGGTGGCTGCGCAGACCAGCCGAGCCCTCAACGAGTGCGAGCGGCTGCAGTCTGAGGCCTGGGCGAAGTACCGCGCCGAACTGTCGGCGGCCTACACGACGGCGGTGGCTTCGACGCAGGAGAGCAACGAGTGGCGCGAGATCGACGACCGCATCGCGCGCCTGACCACCTCCATCGCTGAGTCGCTTGAAGGCGGCGTGATCCCGTCCTCTCGTGTGCCTGAGGTCTACCAGTGCATCGACGACCTCGAGCGCGTCGTCAAGCATGTCGAGCGCTCCGCCATCATCCTGTCCATCCCGGCGCTGTCCTCGTCGTCCATGAGCGACCGCATCGCCGCCGCGGCAACCGCGCTCAAGGCCGCTGAGGCTGACGTCGACGTGGACGTGGCGATGGTGCGCACTGAGGCACAGCGTCTGTTCGAGTTGTCGGTCCGTTCCTCGCCGCAGGACTTCGTGCGACTGCACAAGACCGCCACCGAGGTGTACATGAAGGCGTGGCGCACGCTCATCCTCAGCGCGCGCAACCTCATCCAGGCCTCCCGCGGCAGCACGGTGTACTCCTCGTGGGAGGCGTTCGAACTCGTCGAGCAGACCAACGCCCTGACTTGGCCGCCGCTGACGGAGGTCTTGGCCGGCATCGAGGGGTAGGTCTGCGACATGGCGATCGCATGGGTGCTCGCTCTGATGTCCACGGCGGCATGGGTGGCTGTGCTGTGCCGTGCGTGGCTCAGGGAGCGACTGGACAACTGGCGTGCCGCCGCCTCGGGCGAGCAGGTGTGGTTCGAGGTGGTGCAGGAGTCTGGTCGCAAGAACGGCCCCTTCGAGGCATCCGCCTTCGAGGGCATGCGCATGCTCGCGCACTTCCTCAACAGCATCAAGCCGTTGTCGCGTGACCGTGGACGCATCACCTTCGCCTGGTTGCGCTCGGCTGACGACTCGGCGCTGCTGACCCGCCTGTACGTGGGGGTCAACGAGCACGCTGGCGACGCTGGCCGTGCCGCCTTGCGGTCATACGCTCAGTCCATCGGGGCGCGCCTTGAGCCGGTGCCGGAGGGGATTTTGCGCTTCCCCGCCGAGCATCTCGTCGTCGGCCAGCGGGGCAAGGCGCGCCTGGCGGACGTCACCAATGTCGTGAACGAGATCGGGGTGGCAGCCGCATCGTTCGCCTCGACGGCGGACGCTGCAGGCTCCCAGGCCACCTGCGCCGTGTATCTCACGCTGGAAGGCATGAGTCGAGGGGAGCGCACCATGCTCACCAACGCGCTCATGACCACCACGGCGACCGCCGCCGGCGGCACCGCCGTGTTCGCCGGCAACTCCGCCCAGGCCATCCGCCAGATGTCGGACTCTGCGGTGCGCATGAGCATCATGGCGGCCGCGGACGACTCCAGCCCGGACACCCCTCACGCGTTGCTGTCAGCAGTGGTCAGCGCGTCGCCGAATCTCGGCTTCAGCGTCGACGGCGTGCGCCCCGAGGCTGCCGCTCGCGCGCATGCCACGGTCACGGGCGTGGCGCTCGTGGCGCTGTTCGTCATCATGGCGCTGTCGTCGAACTGGCTTCCTGCGGTGGTGGGGCTCGTGCTGGCCGCAGCCGGTGCTGCCCTCGCTGAGCGTTTCGGGCTGCTGGTGGGGCCCTACGCGCGCTCGGCGGCCCGCGGCGAGGCTCTCGTCCCGCCGTACACTCCGCGTCCCCTGTCTGTGCGTCGAGGCATCGAGCGGCTGTGGCTGCGTTTCCGCATGTCCCGCAACGAGGGAGGCCGAGGGCAGATCGACGTGACAGTCGCGCCGTATCCCTCGGTGTCGGAGGTGATCCCTGCGCACTCGGCGGCGCTGTTCGAACTGCTGACCTTCCCGGCAGATGCCCAGACGTCCACATTGACCGCCTCGGACCGTCTGCAGAGCCGCGGGCTGCCACCAGACATGGTGGACGTGGAAGAGGGCGTGTTCGTGGGCATGTCAGGCACGGGGCAGCCGGTGATGCTCGACATCGAGGACGTGCACTACTCGCTGTACACCGCCGGTGCGCCCAACACCGGCAAGTCGAACTTCCTGCTCGTGGTGTACGCCGGCATGGTCAAGGCATCCATCCAGCACACCGCGGGACTGTCGCTGTCTCCGATCTGGGGCGAGACAAAGGGTGAAGGAGCGTACGACGCATGGCGCATCGCGCGTCATCATCCGCGGGCAGTGTTCGTGGATGTGCACAACCCGCGCTCCGGTGCCCGTCTGGCGCTTGAGGGCCGCCGCCTGTCCGAGGGCGAGACGGTGCCGAACGTGCTGAGCAACTGCACTCGCCTGGTGTCGAGCCTGCAGGCCGCGTACGGCGATGGCATCAAGTCGCAGGCGCGCGAGATCTTCGACAACGTGCTGCGCTGCGCGATGCTGCTGACGGCGGAGGAGATCCGATACGTCGAACTGGACCAGTTCGTGAACCCGGACAAGCCCAACATCATGGAGTTGTCCTTCTACCTGCTGTTGGGCGACACCCGAGTTGACCCTTCCGCGAAGATGCTCGCCTTGGGGGCCGCGCTGCAGCGTTCCCAGGGGCTGCGCGAGCAGGAGTTGTCCAACGCGATCGGCTCCATGAGCCGCTTCTGGGGCAAGGACAGCGATCGGCGTGTGTACCTCGAGCGCATCTCGACGGTGCTGAACAAGATCAACGACATGCGTCGCGCCCCGATGCTGTGGTCGCCGGACGCTCGCCGACAGGACGTCTACATCCCGCAACTGGTCCAGTCGATGGCCCCTTCGGTGGTCAACATGGGCTCGTTCTACGACGCCGACACCCGTCAGTTCTCCCAGTCGATCGACCGTTCGGTGTCGCAGCGCCTCATCCGCTCGTTCAACTATCTGCTGTGGGACTACATCAAGGGCCACTGCAACGGCTGGCAGCAGATGCGCAAGCGCGTGCCCATGTTCTTCGACGAGGTTGCCGACGTTGCCGCCAATGCGCAAGGAGACGACGTGCCCAACACCCTCGAGGAGGGCACCAAGGAGGGTCGCTCGCGCGGTGCCGCCTACTTCCTGGGCTCGCAGTACCCCTCCCAGATGCCTGAGATGGTCCGTCACCAGGTGCTGGCCTCGCGCGGCAAGTTCTGGTTTGGCATGCAGAACTCGTCCGACCTGGACCTCGCTGTGCGCGACCTCATGGTCGACGACGCCCACACCGAGGGGGCCATCACCGCCTCGAACATCAAGTCGTTGCACAACGGCGTGTGCTTCGCCACGCTGCCGCGTCGTGGCTCCGTGACTCCGCCGATCCTGCTGAAGGTGCCGTTCGTGGACCATTGGGTGCCCATCCTGTTCGCGGAGCACAACCACTCCACCCACGACGCGATCGCCGACTACGTGCGCATGCTCGATGCTGCGGAGGCCGCTCGATGACCGTTCGCTCCTTGCCTGCGCGTGTGTCGCCGCTGTCTCACGCCCATGTGAAGGTGCCCGAAGGCGTCGACAAGGCGCGAGTGTCGGATGCCCGTGAGGACTTCGGCCTGCCCAGTCAGCGCACCATCTGGGAACGCGAGCATCTGGTCGGCCGGCGCGCGAAGACGGTGGCGGTGTCGCGCCGCGATCAGCGCCGCACCATCCGCCTGACCGACCGGCTGGACCCGTTCCACGAGATGGACTGGAACGCCCAGTTCACCGGCTCGGACTGGCGGCGCATCGAGGTGCAGCGCCACCGGCTGACCACTGACGCGCGCGGCAACGTCTTCGTCCAGACCACCTCGTCGTTCGCGCCGATCGACATGCCGCCGAACGAGTCGTACACCGAGAACATCGTGCGCACCATGGCGTTGCTGTTCCAGTTCGGCTGTCTGTCCACCAGCCAGTTGTGCTCGTGGCTGAACCTGACCGGCAAGGGCATGGCGTACACCCTCAACCGTCTGTACGCGCTCGGCCTCATCGAGAGGATGACCCCTTCGTGGGTGACGACCACCCCGTCATCCAGGCCCGGGCATGGCACCGGGGACATCGTGCGCGTGAACCTGCGCTCTGACACGGTGGGGCAGTGGGTGGACGGCCTGTCGGCGTTGGAGCACGCCCTGCTCACCGGCGGACGCACCACGGACGACCTGCTCCGCAACGGCACCTTCGCGTACGAGCAGACGCTGCGACACAACCTGGCGCTGGCTGAGGTGTGCCTTCGTGCCTTGGAGGTGTCGCCGGGCGTGGCTGGCGTGTGGGGCGAGCCGCTCGTGCAAGGAGATCGATTCCTTGGGCAGTTGGCGCGCGGCAGCGTGGATGTGCGCACAGTGCGCGGTGACGGCGCGATCGTCACCAAGGACGGCGGCGTCATCGTGCTCGAACTGACAGGGGTGCAGGACGCCACACGTTCCGAGCACGGGCAGACTCTGGCAGCGCGTGCAGCCGCATGGGCTGCGATCGCGCACCTGTCACAGGTGCCGATGTCGCTGTGTGTGGTGTCGATCGGCGGCTACAGCGCGTCGCGTCGCATCGCGCGCCACCTCAAGGCCAATGTGGAGCGCGAACTGGCCGCCTACTTCGCTCACCTCGACGACCGGGAAGAGGCCATGAAGGCCATCCATATGGTCTCGATGCAGTCGTGGTGGCCCTCACCCGGCGCGGTGTCGCGCAAGTTCGTCACCCTCGAGGCGTACTCGCCGTTGAGCGAGCAGTACCGCGAACTGGCCCCCGCGGCAGCCCAGTGGGACACGAGACAGCCGGTGGTGGTGAACACGGTGGCCGCACTGCATCATCCGGCATGGGCCTTGCAGCCCGTGGCTCCGCTAGTGGCGGAAGGGTCGGCGACATGAGCACCTCGTCGCTGCTGGTGCGCCTGGCCGAGGAGCGGCTGGGCTCGTTCACGATGCTGGTGCGCGAGAGCGGCATCGCCGAGCAGGTGCTGCGTGACATTGCCGAGGGGCAGGTGCAACCGGATGCGGAGCACATCAAGCGTGTGCGCGCGGTCCTGGGCCGCGATGTGCCAGACGAGGCGTTCCCTCACGCGCGGCCGCGTGCGATGTACCTCGAGGTGACCGAGGCGAAGGTGCTGGCCAAGCGGGAGGAACTCGTTGTGCGCCCCGAGGCGGTGAAGGCTGACGACATGATCCGGCTCGTGTCCAGCCACCCATCCCGCGGATTCATCGGCTGGGTGAAAGCCCTCAAAGACGCCTACTGGGCGCGCGCTGATCTGGTGTGCATCGACATCAAGGGCGGGCAGACCGTCGAGTGCCATCCGGCGCAGACGGTGACGGTGGCGCGCCGCCCCTCGACAGCACAGCAGTCTTAGGCGATACGCACCAGTCTCGCCTGCTCGAACTCGTCCCAGACGCTCACGCCGGCAAGGGCGCGCTTGCTCACTTCCTCGTCGGGCAGCGCAGCATCAGCAGCCTTCGCCACACGCAACGGGTTGGAGGCGGTGCGTCGACGAGCGTGGGGTCCGCGGGGCTTGACGGGGCGGCCCCCGAGAAGCACCTCGCCGCCGTAGACCCCGTATCCGCCGGTCTCGACGCCCATCGCCAGGCATGCCTCACGGATCGGGCACGCCGACTTGCATTGCTCGGTCTGGTCCCGAGCGGCCTTCTGTGTCACGACGTCCCAGCGAGGGTCGAGTCTGCACGGTGTGGGAGAGCGGAGGCTCTTGACTGCCCTGACGTAGTAGTCCGGCAGGCCCAGGATGTCGTTGATGCCCAACAGTGACTCCCATAACTGTGGTGGTCTTGCACCACGATACTCGACATCCGCGCGTCTGTGGATATGGCGCGCACACAGGAAAACGGCCCGGAAGTGGACCCTAGACTCTGTGGTAGTGCTGGCTGGAGGTGACGAGGGCTGATGCGGCGCAACGGGCTGTTCGCCCCGTGGGAGACCTGGCGCAAGATCGCTGGCGTTGCCATGGCGATCTTCGTGGTGATCCTCGTGGTGGCGATGTCGCTGCCGCTGGGCGTTGCGGCAGCGGGGAGCCTGTACCTGGCCGCCGTCATCTGGAAGAACCCGCTGGGCATGCCCGACTTCGACAGAGTCCAGTACACCCAGCGCACCAGGGCGCACCGCGTCGCCTTGTTCATGATGAAGGTGAAGAACAACGCACCCCAACTGTTCTCGCCTGTCGTTGCTCTGGGTGCTGGGCCGCCGCGTGAAGACCCCGACCATGTCGTCTTCAAGGACGGCGTGGAGATGCCGCTGCAGCCGGGATTCTGGCCGCCGTTCCGGCTGGCGGCGTGGTGGGCGGCGCTGTTCGGCCTGTGCATGGCTCCGCTCGAGATCGCCGTGGACGCCGTGCGTGCTCCCGTGTGGGGCTTCCACATCCCGTGGCCGATCATGATGGTGCTGTCCTTCGTCGGCTGGTACGCGCTGTGCCAGATCATCACCGACGTGTGGCGCATCTCCCCGGACAAGGACTCGCCGTTGGCGACGTCGCAAGCACCCGCGACCATGCTCAACATGGTCAAGAACCACCTGGAACTGCGCCCGAGCATCCTGCGGGCGGCATCGTTCGCGACTATCCCAGTGGGCGTCATCCTGGTGCTGTGGGCTGTCATCAAGTGGCCCTGGTGGGTGTCCGCCATCTCGATTCCGTTGTCGGCTCTGCTGACAGCCGCGGCGCTGTGGTCGCGGAATCTGACGACGGCGTATCGCGCCGAGTGGGCTGCTCGTGAGGCACGCCAAGCAGAGTGGGACGGGATCTGGGCGAGCCTGCTCCCCACCTCGGTGTCGCCGCCGATGTTCATGGGCGAGATCGACCTGCCGACTGTCGAGGAGTTCAACCAGCGACTCGAGCAGTGGGAGGCCCAGCATGCCGATTCCGACGACCTCGACGCCATGCCGCCGGAATACCAGCCGCTCGTCAAGTGCGCGGCGTTCGCCTACGGCCCTGGGACCACGTTCGAGAAGATCGCCGAGTACGCCGAGGGTCTGCGTGGTGCCTGCGGTGCGAGCCTGTTGGCGATCGTGCCGTTCGGAGAGGCCAACGCCATGGGCATTGAGACCCCTGGCACCGTCTCTGCCCAGTACTTCCGCGTCTACTACGCCGACCAGGGGACGCAGTTGCCGAGGATGCTCGACCCGGAGGCCGACCCGTGGGCACTGCTGCTCAACATCGAGGCTCGTGTCGTCACGCCCATCTCCAACCTCCGCGGCATCGGTCGCGTCATCAGCGTGAGGCACTACCTGGTGACCGAACCGAATTCCCCCGAGCAGATCATCGGTGTGCGACTGATGCCACGCAATCCGGGCGTGAACATCGAGGACTTCCTGGAGCGACTCGAAGACATCCAGCGTGCGGCGAACGTGCGGTGGGCTCGCGTCATCCACGGGTCCGACGAGCGCGAGATCATCCTCTACCTCGGCGACGAGCCGCACATGGAGACCACCAAGTTCCGTCGCCCGGCGAGCCAGGAGCACAACATCATCGACCAGATGAACTGGCTGTACTACTTCCACGCCAACAACCTGCGCGGTGCGTCGGGAACGCCGCGCCTGGTGCGGCGCGAGGCAACCACCCCGGTGGTGGACAAGTTGACCTTCTCGCTGCCCCCTGGCCTGCCGATGAAGCAGGTGAAGGCGGCACAGGAGGCGCTGGCGACAGCCAGCGGCAACGAGTTCATCGAGATCGCTCTCAACAACCCCGACGAGAAGCCCCCGACCACGATGCGGGAGCGTCTGGCGCGCTCGAGGAGACCATCGTCCGGCACACAGTTCTCCATCATCGCGGCCAAGGAGAATCCGCTGCGGCGCGTGTTCAACTTCACCGACTACGCCGACCAGATCATGCCTGGGCGGGAGAAGGGCGTGGCACGTATCAACTGGGTTGCAGGCGTGCTGTCGGACGACACGCTGGCGTGGGACGACTGGGGCAACGCCGACAACCCCCACCTGCTCGTCGCTGGTGCGTCGGGCTCCGGCAAGTCGGTCGCCATGTCGTCGATGATCTTGCAGATCGCCTACAACAACGGGCCAGGCGAGGCGCGATTCTGGATGATCGAGCCCAAGAACGAGATGCAGATCTACCGCGACCTGGACGTCGTCGAGCGCTTCGTGGACTCGTGGAGCCCGGACCACAACTTCGTGAAGAACGCCGCCGACCTCATGGAGGACGCAGTGGCCGAGATGCAGCGGCGCAACGAGATCTTCGTGAAGCACCCCAAGCAGCCGAAGCAGTTGCGCAAGGCTCGCGAGATCGCGATCCGCGAGTGCGAGGAGCAGGGCATCCCGCTCGAGCAGCACCCGCTGTACATGCCGTACCTGTTCGTCATCGTTGAGGAGTGCGCCTCGCTGTTCGCTGGCGTGTCCCCTCACGAGCGCGATGACCAGTTGCGCTTCATCTCGATGGCCACCGAGATTGCGCGCAAGGCGCGTTCGTCCGGCATTCACCTCATCATGGCCACGCAGTATCCGACCAAGGAGAGCCTGAGTTCGACCATCAAGAACCAGATGCGCTCCATCGGCTTCAAGTGCCAGACCGAGGTGGCGTCACGCGTGGTCATCAACCAGGCCGGCCTGGAGGAGATCAACATCAAGGGTGCAGGCATGCTGCGCGTCGACGGCGAGATGCGCCTGTTCCGTGGCTTCTGGGTGCAGGACGGCGACCCCGACTACGGCGAGCAGAACGACATCGTCGAGACGTTGCGCAAACTGCCGTCGAACAACGGCCAGGCATCGGCGCTGCGTGACATGGGGCAGACACCGCGAGTGTCGATGCCGCCGGTGGCCGACTCGGCGTTCCGCGTGTGGGACATGTCGCCCTTCGGCGGGCAGCGCCAGAAGGTGCTCGTCACGCTTCCCGAGGCGATGTACGACCCGGACGAGATCAAGGCCGAGGAGACGGTCGACGCCTGAATGGCGCTGGTGGGAAAACCTGTCGGGGAATCTCATAGTCAAGGAGGTGTCGCCATGATGTCAGGGCTGCCCCCTAACGTGGCTGACATGTCGGCCGAGGTCCCGTTCTACAGAGCAGCGTCGGTCAAGTACGAGCCCGGGGAGTGGGTTGCCCTGGGCAAGGCTGGTGAGCCAGGCACTTTCGAGCCGGTCGCCGACGCGGTGCGCGAGCGTTGGGTGCAGCGCTTCAATGTGGTCGACGTCTCGCAGGTGCCCCCCACGCTCGTGACGGTGGCGTTCCTATGGAAGTGCCCACAGGGGCACGAGTGGCGAGAGCCGATGGGGTCGGTGACCGATCGTCAGGCCAAGTGGAAGCGGTTGGACCCTTCAGGCCGCGTGGGGCCGGCGTGTCGAGCATGCGTGCTCGAACGCTATGCCTTGACGTATGAAGGCTGCGGTCATCGCCATGACGATCTCGGCAAGGTGGCCGACCCGCCGCTCACGGTGCCGCAAAGTCTGTGCCCTACATGCCACCCCGAACTGTTGGAGGAGAAGGCTCGGCGACAAGAGAATGCAGAGAGGCGGTGGGAGCAGCGTGCGCGCAGGTTGCAGACCTTGCGCGAGGCCGTGGACGCGCGCAAGCGCTTGTGGGAGACACAGATGCCTGAGCGCGGCTATGACAAGCCGCCCGGCTCCATCGAGTGGAAGTTCGACCGGCATGGCTCGGCGCTCGAGACGACGGTGATAGATGCGTTGCGCGATGCGGGACTTCCTGTGATGACGTGCCGCGCTGTCCGTGTGCCGAACTTGATGGAGCAGTCGGGCGAGACGTGGCTGTGCACACCGGATGGGCTCATCAATGAACGCTGGTGCATCGAGGTGGACTCTCCCGGGTGGAAGCACCGCCTCACGTGTCACAACTCCGGGTTCCCTGCGCACGACTTGTACCGAGACGACTGTCTGCGTGCCGTGGGCATGGTGGTCATCCGTCTGCGTCTGGCGGGGCTGGAGCCGGTGCCTGACAGCATCAACTACGTAACCGATCGCGACTATGTCACCAAGGCGATCCTGGCGGAGTTCGCCGCCCTCGTTCGAGAAACCATCGCCAGCGATGGGGGACAGGGGTCTTGAGAATCCTCATCACCAGAGCGGTAGCCGAGGAAGCCCTCGGCTTTCGCCGTGGGGAGGAATCGGCGAGCGAGACGCCGGCCGTCATGCCCGGCGTGAGGACTATCGTGTCGAGCGCCATCCCGCGGACTGGGATGCGCACGTTGACTTCCTCCCCACCCTGAAGGGCGGGGATTCCTGCTGCGGGCCGTCATGCGGCGGCCTCACTTCGGTGGGTTCCTGCTTCATCCCCGACTGCGCACGCGAGCATGCGTCTGACACCGGGTCCACAGGCGTTTAGGGTCTCCGCCAATCCGGCGGCGACCAGAATGTTCACGGCGGCGTTGTAGTCCCGGTCCAGCCGGGTGCCACAGCCTCCGCAAGTCCACTCCCGTGTTGAGAGTGGCTTCTTCCCTCCGGGTGTTCCGCATACTGAGCAGGTCTGGGTTGTGGGTTCCCACTGCCCGGTCCGCAGCACCGTTCGGCCTTGGCTCTCGGCTTTCTCGGTGAGGAGGCGGATCAGGTTTCCCAGTCCTGCGTCGTAGACGGACTTCGCCAGCCGGGTGCGTCCCATGCCGGAGAGGGAGAGAGTTTCGAGCGCCAGTACGTCATGGTCGATGACCAGTCGGCGGGCGAGTTTGTGGTGATGGTCTGCCCGCAGATCTCGTACCTTGCGGTGGGTGCGGGCGACCGCGATTCGGGCCTTGGCTCGATTCGCGCTGCCCTCCTTCTTACGGGACAGCGCCCGCTGTTGACGAGCCAACTTCCGCTGAGCCGCACGGAGGTATCTCGGGTTGGCTATTTTCTCCCTGCTGGCCTCGCCAGTTGCGGGATTGATGGAGATGAGTGCGGCAAGGTCTCCGAGTCCGAGGTCGAGCGCCGCTACCTTCACCGCAGGCGCGGCTTCGCGGGTGGGTTCGTCCACGACGAACGAGACCCAGTAGGTTCCGTCGGGTTCAAGGATGACTGTCACCGACGTGGGGTCCGACGGTAGGTCTCGGGAGCGTGCGAAGCGCAAGTTTCCGATCTTCGGGAGCCGGACCTTTCCCCACTTCGATCCAGTAGTGTCGAGGACCTTGAATTGTGCGTTTGCGGTGAACCTGGCGGCCTGTCGGTGTGAGCGCTTCTTGCGGGAAGGCAGGCCCACCCTTCGGCCCTTCCGCTTCCCATTGAGAGAGTCGAAGAAGTTGCGGTAGGCGCGAGCGGCGTCATTGACGGCCTGCTGCAGCGGCACTGCCGACACCTCAGCCAGCCATGCTCGCTCGGGGGTCTGCTTTGCCAGCGTCGTCACCAACTTGGCTGTTTCCGAGAAAGGCACTTCCTTGTGGAGCCCAGCCCGATAGAGGCGGTCGCGTTCGATGATGAAGTCGTTGAACACGACCCGGCAGGAACCGAATGTGCTGGCCAGCATCCGCGCCTGACCCCTGGTGGGGTAGGCGCGGTACCGGTAGCGCTTGATCGCCATATCTCGATTCTACCATCAAGTACACTTGGTTTCATGGGTGATGAGTTGGATGTTCGCACTGGCAGGCATGTGGTTTATGCCCTGCATACGCATTTGGTCTTTGTCACGAAGTACCGTCACAAGGTGTTCACCGACGCCCACCTGACCCGACTGGAGGCGATCTTCCGCGACGTGTGCACCGACTTCGAGTGCGAACTGGTGGAGTTCAACGGCGAAACAGACCACGTGCACCTGCTGGTGAACTTCCCACCCAAGGTCGCCGTCTCCCATCTGGTCAACAGCCTCAAAGGCGTATCCAGCCGGTACATGCGCCGGGAGTTCCCCGAACTGGAACGCCACTACTGGCGCGCCAAGCGGCTCTGGTCAGGCTCCTACTTCGCGGGGTCCGTCGGAGGGGCACCCATCTCCGTGTTGAGGCAGTACATCGAGAACCAGACCCGGCCCTCCTGAGCCCGGCGATTCACCCCCGCCCTGAACGGCGGGGCACTCTCGCCTATTCAACGAAGGTAGCAGCCCGCAGGCCGAGCCAGTAAAACTGTGGTAGGCTTGATGGCCATGTGGGGACTTCGGTCGCCGAGCGCACTGGTGCTCGCGGCACTCGTACTCACCGGCTGCGTCCCGGTGAGCGCATCCAGCTCGCCCGTCCAGCCGGTGGAGCACATCGTCGCGGCTGAGCCTGAGGCAGTTGTCGAGCCGACCGCCCCGCAGCCAAGCGTCGCGGCCATGGAGGCACCCCTCGGGGACCAGCATGACCGCTACATGACGCTGCTGGACTCCCTCCCGGTGGACGTGGAGCGTCCCGCGATGCCCGAGTACAAGCGCACCGAGCACTTCGGCAAGGCGTGGCCCGACGCCGAGGGCACCGGCTGTGACGAGCGCAACCGCGTCCTCGCGCGCGACCTTCTTGAGCCCTCCTTCCATGCCGACGGGTGCCGTGTGCTCACCGGCGTGCTCATCGACCCGTACACCGGAGCGACCATCCACTTCCAGCGCGGTCAGGACACCTCGCCCCTGGTGCAGATCGACCACATCGTCGCACTCAAGGACGCATGGGAGTCGGGGGCATGGCGGTGGGACCAGGCAAGCCGCATCACGTTCGCCAACGACCTGGACAACCTCCTCGCGGTGTCGCGCGAGGCGAACGCGGCCAAGGGGGCCAAGTCCGCGGCGCAGTGGTTGCCGCGACGCGACTTCGAGTGCGAGTACGTCCGCCGTCAGGTGGCGGTGAAGGCCAAGTACGGACTGTCCGTGCTGGTGGACGAGAAGCAGGTGCTTGCGGCGATTCTGCTCGAGTGCCGCGACGAGGAGATCCCATCATGACGACGATCGGCCTGGTCATCACCATCATGTCTGCCGTGGGCGTATGGATCGTGCTGGCCGCCTGGCGACCAGCGACAACGGCCTCGGTGACGGCGTTCATGCTGCACTCGCCCGCCACCCTCATCCATGAGTTCACCCACGCCGTCGTCGGCACCGTCACGGGCGGCATCGCCACCGGCATCAGGCTGATGAGCGCGATGCACGCTGAGACGCGCGTGCTGCACTTCACGCTCCTGTCGCGCGTCCTGACACCCGTGGCCGGATACATCCTGACGCCGCTGTTCGGCCTGGCGGTCGCGCTCGGAGGGACCATCAGCCAGGACGACCCGGTGTGGCAGCGTCTGCCGTACGCCGCGCTGGCGGTGGTGGCCATGGGGTGCCTGCTGCTTTCGCGCAACCTGCTGGCGTTCGCGGCAAGCGTGTGGATGGGCACCCTGACGTTCCTGCTGTGGATGAACCCGGTGCTGCCCGCCACGTGGGCCGGGGCTGTGATCTGCATCCTTGCGGCGATCGCGGCTTGGGGACTCGTCGGCCAGCACGCGGAGTTCGGCCGCGACGTCGAATCTGACGCCACCCGCGGGCTCCTGCGTGCGGCGCATCCGGTGGTGCCGGCGGTCATGTGGGCCTTGTTCGCGACAGTGTGCGCGGGCTGTGCGACGCATCTCGCTTTCGTCGCCGGTTGACGCCGGTGTGGCCCAATAGTGTGGTAGGCTCGGTGCCACACACAGCACGAGGGATACGCCGTGACCATTGATGCCACAGAGCGGCTCGCCGCCGCAGAGACCACTGGTCTTGAGGCGGTCTACCGGGACGCTTATGCCAAGGTCTACCAGGGAGACTGCCTGAGCGTCCTGCGTCAGATGCCGGACAACTCTATCGATGCGATCGTCACCGACCCGCCGTACGGCCTGCGCCCCATTTCGGAGGCAACTCTGCGGCAGGCTCTTGACGAGTGGCTGACCGGAAACGATGAGTTCGTGCCCGATGGTCGCGGGTTCATGGGCAAGGAGTGGGACCGTTTCGTCCCGCCGCCCGCCGCCTGGCGCGAGGCGTTCCGCGTGCTCAAGCCCGGCGGCTACCTGCTGTCGTTCGCTGGTTCGCGCACCGTGGACCTGATGACACTGTCGATCCGCCTCGGCGGCTTCCAGATCAACGACTCGATCGAGTGGATCTACGGCTGCTACTCCGAGGACACCGAGGTCTTCGCCAACGGCCAGTGGCGCGCATACACCGAGGTCAAGCCTGGTGACAAGGTGCTGTGCTACAACCCGGACACCGACGCCTACCATGAAGGCCCGGTGCTGGACACGGTGCTGTACGAGTACGACGACGAGGGCTACCTGCTGCGCTCGGACGACACCGAGCAGTTGGTCTCGGCCAGCCACCGGTGCATCGTGGAGCGTGACGGCGAATGGGTGATGCTGCCCGTCGAGGCGCTCAACCCCACTGAGGTCGTGCCGTACCTGAGCGACATCTCAGACACCACCACGCGCCGCACCACGGTCACCGTCACGCGTGAGCACATCGCCGGCAAGGTGTGGTGCCTGCGCGTGCCCACCGGCGCGTTCGTCGTGCGCCGCCACGGCAAGGTCTTCCCCTCGGGCAACTCCGGATTCCCGAAGGGTCTGAACATCGCTCGCGGCATCGACAAGCGCAACGGGTACGTCGGCAAGGTCGTCGGCACCGAGACCATCGACAAGGGTATGCAGGGCGGCAAGATGCACGCCGGGCGACCCAAGAACATCGTTGAGCGCGAGGTGCGCGAACTGTCGCCCGAAGCCAAGAAGTGGGAAGGGTGGTCCACCGCCCTCAAGCCCGCCCACGAGCCGATCGTGGTGGCGCAGAAGCCTGTCGAGGGCACCATCGTCGAGAACGTCCTGTGGCACGGCACCGGCGGACTCAACATCGACGCCACCCACGTTCCCACCAATGACACGTTCGGCGGGAAGACGAAAGACTCGAGCGAGTGTGCTGAGGGATGCGCCGAAGGCGACGACTGGGTTCTCGGTCTCGAGTGGGGGCGCTATGCGCCTAACGGTGTGCTGAGCCACACTTCCGACAGCGTCGGGGCCTCGAGGCTGTTCCCTGCCTTCGTCTATCACCCCAAGGCCAAGTCGGACGAGCGGCCCGCATACACGACAGAGGACGGTGAGACCGTCATGCACTCGACGGTCAAGCCGGTGAACCTCATCAAGGATCTGGTCGCATTGGTGACGCCGCCTGGTGGCGTCGTTCTCGACATGTTCGCCGGGTCCGGCACCATCAGCGAAGCGGCCACCATCCTTGGCGTGCAGTCGATCGCGATCGAGTTGGAGGAGGCTCACATTCCCCTCATCATCGAGAGGCTGACCGGCAAGGACATCTGGGCGGGCGGGCTGCTGGATTGACCGCACTGGCCACACAGTGGAACGCAACGATGGCGAAGACCATCGCCGCCTCCGACGTCCCCGTCGGCGGCGCACTCATTGCGTTGCCATGGGAGAGCGCTGACGGGCAGGTGCCGTCCACCGTGGCTTTGCGGCTGGTTCGGGCCTGTACCGAGCGCATGCTGCCAGGAGCCCACATGGTGCTCTTGGTGCCCAGCAACCTCGTCGACCAGGGTGGCCTGGCGGTGCGCATGGCCGGATGCGAGGTGCGGGACGGCATCTCGTCGATCATCGACGGACGCGTGTGGGTGTGGTTGCTGGCTCGTAAAGACATCCCTTCGGGTGTCGTGCTGGACTCTGTGCTCGAACACGGCACCGGGGCCGTCAACATCGACGCCTGCCGCTTGGAAACACAAGGACGACCGTTGCGAGTCCTTGACCCCAAGCCCACCAACAACGTCGCGATCGCCGGGCAGGTGGATGAGGCAGAGACGTACACGGATGGCTCGCGGGCCGTCGGAGTCACGGACGAAGGGCGCTACCCGCCTAACGTGATGCTGGACGATGCCGCGGCCGCGCGCCTCGACAAGACTCACCCGGACGCCGGGGCTGGTGGTCCCGCGTCGGGCCCCACACAGTCGGGGCCGTTCAAGTCGAACTCTATGCAGGGCGCGTTCCGCGGCATGGGGGACACCCCGGCGAAGTTCCATGGGGACTCCGGTGGTGCATCACGGTTCTTCCCGCGGGCCAACGATGTCGCTGAGGCGCAGGAGTGGCTGTTGCGACTGATCACCGTGCCTGACCATCCCACGCTGGTCATCACGGACACGGACGGGGTCGTGCTCCACCGCGCCCCCGAGGTCGCGGCTGAGGCGGAGGCGGCGTCGTGACGGAGACGATGCCGAACATTCCCGCCCGCATGTTGACGTGGGAAGACGAACTTCGCCTCTCGGATGCGCTGTACGAGGCACGACGGGTGCGTGAGCGTCTCAACGGCGCGCCTCCGACTTCCGCGAAGGACCGGGCCATCTTGGAGGCTGGCCGCGCGGCTGCTGACGAACTGGTGCTGGCACACATCCCGTTGGCGCGTCGCATCGCCTACTCGGTCCTGCCGCTTCGGGTCCAGTCCGCGGCGATGGACATCGAAGACCTGGTGCAGGTCGGTCTGTTGGCGATGTACTCCTGCACGAACTGGTACGACGCACGTCGGCGCGACGACGGCCTGGCCAAGGACACCGGCAACCGCTTCTCGTTCTACTGTCGCCAGTACGTGCGACGGGACATGCTGCGGGCTGTCGAGCGCGATGAGGCGACGCTGACAGGCTCCCGTGCCGCCTACGAGCGGACTCGCGAGTGGATGCGCGCGAAGGTGGCCTTGGCTGAGGAGTTGGGTCGCCCGCCCACCGATGACGAGGTGGCAGCCCGCAGCGGCATCTCGTCCGACCAGATCGACTTCACGCTGTTGCACCACCTCATCCGTCTGAGCCAGCCGGTGGCCGGTGAGGGCGGAGGTGACGATGACTCCCCCCTGTATTGTGATCCCGCCGAGCAGGCGCGCACGTGGGAGGTTGATGACGCGATCGCCGGCGACCCGTATCCGGCTGCTGTGACGCGAGTTCTTCGTCTGGCTCTTCCTCCGCGAGAGGTTGAGGCGGTGTCGCTGTGGCTTGGCTTGGACCAGGACATGCCACGCACGTACCCCGAGGTCGCTCGCGAGATGGGACTGAAGTCGACCGTGGTTGTGGGCCTCGTGCGCAATGGCATCGCGCGGCTGCGCCACCCCCAGAACATCAAGCGCGTCAGGCAGTTCGCTCAAGATGAGTTGGCACAGATCAGAGACATGAGTCTGCTGCCCAGCGTCGAGGGAGGTCGTTCGTGAGTTCGCCCAAGGCGTCGTCGTATGACGCTGATGCGATCATCGCGCTCGAAGGCCTTGAGGCCGTCTACATGCGCCCCGCGATGTACGTCGGCACCACCGACAAGCGCGGCTTCCACCACCTGCTATGGGAGATCGTCGACAACTCGGTCGACGAGGCGATGGGCGGCTACGCCGACCACATCAGTGTGACCATCCATGAAGACGAGTCCGTCACCGTCACGGACAACGGCCGCGGCATCCCGGTCGCCAAGCAGACCGCTGGCGCATACAAGGGCATGTCCACCCTGGAGATGGTCATGACGGTGCTGCACGCCGGCGGCAAGTTCGAGGGCAAGGGCTACACCTACTCGGGCGGCCTGCACGGCGTCGGCGTCTCTGTCGTGAACGCGCTGTCTACGCGTCTGGACGTCGAGGTGCGCCGCGACGGCAAGGTGTACGCGATGTCGTTCGCCGGGCAGCGCCGCAAGGTGCGTGGCAGCAAGGAGTCCTACGTTCCGGGGCTTGTCTCCAAGCCGCTGCATGTGGTCGGTCCCACCAAGCGCAAGGGCGACACCGGCACCTCCATCCGATTCTGGCCCAATTCGGACGTGTTCTCGTGCGACTCCTGGGACTCGAAGTTGGTGCTGACCAACCTGCAGCGGCGCGCATACCTCAACCCTGGTCTCACGTTCCGCTTCGAGGATCTGCGTCACGACGACCCGCCGGTGGAGTTCTGCTACCCCAACGGCCTGGCTGACTTCATGGCTGAAGAGGGCGCTCAGCGTCTGGCCGACAGCGACGACGCGGCAGATGAGCCCGGGAGCACCGGCTCCCGGATGCCGCTCGAGCCCATCCTGCTCGGCGGCGAGTCTGAGGACACAGAGGGCGAGTGGACGTTGGCGCTGCAGTGGTTCCCTGACGAGCGCTACGTCGTCCACTCCTTCGCCAACGGCGTCACGACCCCCAACGGCGGCACTCACGTCAAGGGTGTCGAAGAGGCGATGTTGACGACGCTCAACAACTTCGCTCGCCAGGACCACATCGGGCTGCTCAGCGACAAGGACCCCAAGATCGCCACACGGGACTGGACCACAGGCTGCGGCCTCGTGATCGCAGTCAAGGTGCGCAACCCGCAGTTCGTCGGGCAGACGAAGGACGAGTTGTCTAACCCTGAGACCAAGGCGATGGTGCGCAAGCAGTTCGCGGTGCAGTTCGCTCAATGGCTCGAGTCCCACCCGGCAGAGGCCAAGGCGATCGTCGAACGCATCGTGACGCAGATGCGTTTCCGCACCAAGATGGCTGAACTGGCCCGCGCCGAGAAAGCCAAAGGCAAGCAGGGCATCCAGCCGTCCAAGTTGCCTCTGCCGACCAAACTCATCGACTGCACGCGCCACGACGGAGCCGAGTTGTTCATCGTCGAGGGTGACTCCGCGGCCGGGCCGGCCATCAAAGCGCGCGACAACCGCTTCCAGGCGGTGCTGCCGGTGCGAGGCAAGGGCCTGAATATCGAGCGCGCTCTCAACGGGCGAGACGAGTCGAAGATCTCTGACAACAAGGAGGTCCAAGGCATCATCGCGACCATCGGCGCGGGCTCGCAGAGCATGTTCGACATCTCGAAGATGCGCTACGACAAGGTCATCCTGCTGATGGACGCCGACGCCGACGGCGCTCACATTCGACTGCTCCTGACCACGCTGTTCTACCGCCTCATGACGCCGCTGGTGGAGCAGGGGCACCTGTATGTGGCACGCCCGCCGCTGTTCACCACTCGCCTGGGAGACAAGAAGGTGTACTTCCGCACCGAGCGCGAACGGGACGCGTTCTTGGCCGAGCATCCGCGGCACTCTGAGGCGATCATCCGCAACAAGGGTCTGGGCGAGATGAACGCCGACGAGTTGGGGGAGACATCCATCACTCCTGCCACACGCACACTTGCGCGCATCGTGGTGGAGGACGCGGAGGCTGCAGATGAGACGCTGCGCACCCTCATGGGCTCCAACGCTGCCCTCAAGTGGGACGTGCTGCGCGATGTGGTGTTCGACGAGGAGGACGTGGCATGAGCCCGCGCAAGCCCAAGCAGGACGTCGACGTGACACCGCCGGCGAACGCCGTGGAGGACGTGGAGTTCTCTGCGGAGGCGCGCGCCGCGATGGTGGAGTTCGGCTCGTATGCGAACTCGCGCACCATCCCTGATGTGCGTGACGGGCTCAAGTCCGGAGCGCGCCGCACCCTGTGGGCGATCTTCAAGGCCGGCGCGGTGCCGGGCAAGCCCACTCGCAAGAGCGCGCTGCTGGCGGGCGCAGTCCTGGCGTATCACCCTCACGGCGATGCGGGAATCTACGACGGCATGGTCACCATGGCGCATGTGCCTTCCGACGGCAAGCCGGTCAAGAAGGTGGTGCCGTTGCTGCACGGACAAGGCGGATGGGGCGACCTCGACTTCGGTGCCGCGGCATCGAGGTACACGGAGGCGCGTCTCAACGACGAGGCCATGATGCTGCTGGGCGACTCCGAAGAGGTGCTCGGCAAGGGAGAGCAGCCCGAGATCGCCGAGAACGGCGTACGCATGGTGAAGAACTACTCCGGCGAACTCGACGAGCCGACCGTGCTGCCGGCGCTGTGGCCCCAGTTCGTCATCAACGGGGCAGAGGGCATCGGCGTCGGCGTGTCCACGATGTCACCAGGGCACAACCCCAACGAGGCGCTCGACCTTGCGCTCGCGCTCGTGGACACCGACAACCCGCGTTGGGACACCGTGAGCCGCCTCATGCCTGGCCCTGACCTGCCGGCGGACTGCGACATCTACGACATCGACGGCGGCATCAAGTCCTACATGACGACCGGGCGCGGGCAGTTCATGATGCGGGCCCGGTACACCATCGAGCAGGAGACCAAGCGAGGCGTCACGCGCCACATCATGGTCGTCACAGGGCTGCCGTTCCGCGTGTCGCCGACGATGGTGATGGAAGGCATCACCCAGGCCATCGAGGCAGAGGAACTGCCGCCCATGGCGATGCGCAACCTGTCCGACGGCAACGGCATGCGGCTCGAGATCGACTTGGGCACCGGCGACCCCGAGCCGCTGGTGCAGCGCCTCCTGTACTACGGTCGCAAGACTCGTCTGCAGGAGCCGTTCTCGGTCCACTCCTGGGCCATCGTGGACAACCAGGTGCAGCGCGTGTCGACCATCGATGCGCTGCGTGCCTGGGTGGCGCATCGGCGGACGGTCATCCGTCACCGCACCAAGTACCGCCTGGACAAGGCCGAGGAGCGGCTCGAGGTCGTGGTGGGTCTGCTCAAGGCTGTGCCGATCGCCCACCTCATCGTCGAGGTGGTGCGGGCCAGCGCGAACCGTGCAGAGGCAGCCGCGGAGATGACCAAGCGGTGGGGATTCACGGACAGGCAGAACCAGGCCATCCTCGACATGAACGTCGGGCAGTTGTCCAAGATCGGCGTGGAGCGCTACGAGAGCGAGCGGGAGCACCTCGAAGCACGCATCAAGGAGTGCAAGGACATCCTGGGCAACCCCAAGGTTCTCAATGCGCGGCTCAAGGCAGAGATCCGTGCCGCCAAGAAGCACTTCGCGGGGGTGACGCGCCGATGCACCCTGATGGACGGCGATGCGCGTGTGGAGCGACCCAAGGCCACTGTGGCGGTGGTGCCTGCCAAGAAGGTGCTGCTGGCGCGCACGTCCACCTACTTCCTGCGGCAGGTCGCCAAACGCAACATCGCGCCGGTCGTCGGCGTCGATCACGTCACAGGATTCATCGAGACCACCAACCATGACTTCGTGGACGTGGTGACCAACCTGGGCAACGTCACGCGCCTGCGGGCCAGCACCATCCCCGACAAGGCAACCAGGGCCGACATGCTCGTGAGCGTCGGAGTGGGGGAGAGGTGCGTGTTCGCGTCGTCGCACCCTGGCGGCGCGGACCTCATCACGGTGTCTGCATCCGGCATGGTCAAACGCACCGGGCGCGACACGATGAACGCCATGCGCCCCACACGCGCCTACAACGTGCAGCCGATCGCCCCCGAGTCGGAGGTCGCGTGGGCCTTCCATTCCGTGCCCGGAACTGGTGAGCGCCTTGTGGCCATCACCGCCCACGGGTATGTGCTCGCGGTGAACGCCGACGATCCGGTGTTCCGCGCCAAGGCTCGCTCGTCGAAGGGCAACCCGCTCATCAACCTCGCGCGCGACGACTCGCTCATATGGGTGGGGCTGCTGTGCGACGACGACCGGGTGGTCGCCTGGAACTCCGCTGGTGGGACCTTCACGTTCAAGGCGTCTCAGATTGAGACCTTCAAGCGTGGCGTCAAGGGTCGTCTCGTCCACCAGCACAAGGCACCGCTCGTCGGCGCTGTCGGTGGCAGCGGGCGAATGCTGTGCCTGTTCCATCCCGAGATGGAGTCCGCGCGAGAGATCGACGTGAAGTCGCTGACTAGCGGCACGGAGGTGAAGCGCCCCGGCGCGGTGGAAGGCATTGCCGGCGCGGGCACCGTGGTGTGGCTGTCCGACGGCTCTGCCGCGGAAGACGAGGAGCCTTCTTGACTTCCAGCGTGTTCGTCTAGGACGCGCTGGCCGCCTCTGCGGCGCTCTTGGCTCGAGCGCGCACCTCTCGCGGCACGAACGCCGGAACGGCCCCGTCCTTCGACAGCAGCCCTTCGCTGACGGCTCTCTGGGCCAGCAGCGCAAGCGATCCCAGGTGCTCATCCAAGGCGGCACCGTCTGCCTCACTGGGGGCGACGCTGGCGAAGCACCACGCGGCCAGATAGTTCTCGTGGGAGAAGAAGTTGTCGTCTCGCTTTCCGCCACCGGCCGCCGCCACCAGGTCCTTCATGATGGCAGCGGACTGATCGTGGCGCAGCGTCTCGTCCCACGGAGACCCATGCTTGGCGACGAGGTCGTCGACGCTCGTGCACGCCTCCACGCTCTGTGGCGTGGCTCGACGCAGCCATTCGATGACATGCTGGCGCGAGGCGACGTCGGCGCGCTGGTCGAACACCGAGCGGGCGGCGTTGGCCCATTCGGGGCCAAGCAGCGCCCGTGTGGCTTCGATGATGTAGAACTCGCGCACCCAGGAGGGGCACTCGCGCATCTGCTCGCCGATGAACTCGTGCAGGCGAGCCATCTCCGTCACGGCGCGCTCGGTGTGCTCGAGGGAGTCCCAAGGCACCAGGGTCTGCGGCGACCACTGCTTGCTGCGGAACACCATGTTCGGGATCTGGTCGAACATCGACGTGACGAACTGCACCGTCTCGGGCTTGGGGGCAGGCGTGGAGCCGCCGAAGCCGGTGCTCCACTCCTCGATGAACAGTTCGCGGTCGCCGTACCAGGCCAGGTGCCCGCCGCGATTCAGCACAGCCTCGTTGAGCGGAATGACCGACGAGACGGTGCCCTCCGGGTTGGCCGCCATGACGATGGCGATGTGAGGAGAGATGTCGATCTGCTCGAATCGGCCGTGGGTCAGCAGCCCGAGCATGGCGTTCTGCTGACTGGGCATGCAGGTGGTCATCTCGTCTGCGAACAGGATGGTCAGGCCATTGTTCTCCTCGGCATGCTTCATGACCTGCTCGGCCACCGCAGGGATCGAGCGTCGCATCACAGTGGTGCTGCCCTCGACAGCGGTGTACATCATGCCGTGGATGATGGTGGGGTCCTGCGTGGACGGCTGCAAGGTGATGACCTGATACGGCGTGCCGTTCTCGTCGCGCTGAGCGGCGAAGGCCTCGATCGTGCGAGTCTTGCGCGCACCGACGGGACCCCACAGCGTCACAGGGATGCGTGTCGCGATGAACAGGCGAAGCATGTCCGCGGCGACGCGGCGCGGATTGGCGTGCAGCATGTCGACCGTCTTGGCGGTCGGCCCCCAGAGCCGATCAGGGCTGGCGAGCGGACGGAACGACGGCTGACCGGAGGAGTCCTTAGCGCTTGCCACGGAACGATTGTCCTCCGAACTCGACGACGGCCAGCGAGTCGGTGATGCGATCCCACGCAGAGTCGCCGAAGAAGTCACGCAGTCCCACGCCGTCTCGGTTGGATGCGATGGCCATGTTGGTCGTGATGATCGTGCGACGCGCGTTGGCCCAGCGTGCGTCGATGAGGGACCACAGCGCGCGCTCCTGATGTGAGGTCAGGCCGTCGTTGGCAGCGCCGATGTCGTCGATGACCAACACCGGAACACTCTGGAGGTGCTGCAGCACCTCGGATGCCGAACGATGACGCGACTCATCGCCGAACGAGAACTGGCTGAGCATCGTCGTGGCCGCGATGAACACCCCCGGGCCGCCGGCGCGCGCGATCAAGTCGTACGCGATGGCGAAGGCGGCCGTGGACTTGCCTGTGCCGGTCGGGCCGTGCAGAAGGAGGAATCGAGTTGGCGCTGCGATGTATCGGTTGAGCGCAATCACAGCCGAACGGCTCAGGGGAGAGTGCGTCGCCTTGATGTCCGTCAGTTCGTCGAGCGGGTGCGTCTGGTACTCGTGCGGCACGCTCGAAGCGAAGGCTCTCAGGGCGCGCTCGCGCTCGCGCTCGAGGTCCTGTTCCTGTCGACGCTGAATGCGCTCAGCACGATTCTCCGAGAGCAACACCCTGCAACCCTACCACACTATTGGAGAGCATCTCGGCCCCTGGCTGCCCCGACACCCCCACGGCTGAGCCGGGTCTTCCTCGGCTGCCTTGTGGTGGCCTCGGCGATCAACAAGGAGGCGCACGCGCTGATCGAGGCCTTCGGCGGAAGCACCAATCCGAACAACGTCCAGGCCGCACTGCTTGTGCACCCGAACACCGACCGCTAGTGCATCGGCCCGCCAATACTGTGGTAGGGTTGTGCCCACATTCACGATGTGATGAGGGCGGTCATGGCTAAGAGCGACGATCGGTCGCGCGTCTCGATGCGGTTGCCGAGCGCGAGCGCGACGGAAGCGAGCGTGCTTGGCTCGTGTCTGATTGAGCCGTCGTACTGGGCGCTAGTCGAAAGCATGGACGACGATGCGGTCAGCCTGTTCTACGAGCCAGACCACATGCGCATCGCCACGGTCATGCACCGCCTGCACCGCGCCGGACACGCCATCAACGACAACGCGATTGTCGATGCCATCCGCGCGTCGGGAGACGAACTCGAGGGCGGCACGCGCGAGTTCCTCGTGGAGATGGCGTTGCACTCGTCGTCGCGAGACCAGGCGGAGTTCGCCACCCTCATCAAGATCCTCGGCGAGCAGCGTGCTCTGCGCAAGATCGCCATGACTGCCGCGACCATCAGCGAGCGGGCGTGCGAATCCGGAGCCTCACCGTCCGAACTGGCAGAGCAACTGCTCGGGGCCGCAGAGTTCGGACGCACCAACACCGAGCCGCTCAAGCGTCTGGGCGAGCACGTGGACGAGATGGACCAGGCTGTCACATCAGAGATCCCCACAGGCCTCAAGTGCATTGACAGGGTGATCGGCGGATGGCAGAGCGGGCGGCTGTACGCGATCGCCGCACGGCCGAAGGTCGGCAAGACCGCCATCACCATCAACTCCGCCATCCATGCGCTCGCCGAGGGTGCTGTGGTGGTGATGATCTCGCTGGAGATGTCGCGGCGCGAACTGTGGGGCCGCCTGCTCGCGTGCACGGCGTTCGTCCCGCTGGAGGACGTGATGGCGTTCCTCAACAAGAAGCGGACTCTGGACGACTTCGTGCCAGAGCAGCGCGAGTCGCTTGAGCAGGCCATCGCTGACCTCAAGGCAGCGCCCCTGTACGTCGCCGAGGCGAGCGACCTGCGCGGCGGCATCACCGACGTGATGGCAACCATCGTGGACGTGCGCTCTCGCTATGGTGCCGACCAGAAGTTCGTGGTGTTCGTGGACTACCTGCAACTGCTGGTGCGCGATGCGCACCACACTGTCGAGGAAGTCACCAACTACACGCGCGAACTGAAGTTGATGGCCGGACGCATGGACATCCCCGTCATCGCCCTGTCACAGATCAACCGTGGGGGAGAGGACGGCGTGATGCCGTTGCCCAGCCACATGCGCGGCTCCGGCTCCATCGAGCAGGATGCTGATGTGACCATCCTGCTCAACCGCCGCCATCTGGCCGACAACGACCATCCGGAGTCCGACATGGAGATCTGGGTGGCCCTGTCGCGGTACTCGGCCACCGGACGAGTGCGGGCGCACTTTTACGCCGCGGAGCAGGCGCTGTCTGATGTGGCCGAAGGCGCTGGGTACGACCACACGGATGATGCGCGCTCGACGTCGCGACCGAGCGGAGCGTCGACGCGCGGCGTTGACGTCGACAAGGATGACGACATGTCCAGGAGAGCGGCACTTGTGGCTGCCGCGGAGGCAGAGTACGGAGAGATCTGATGGCTGAGAAGATCATGCGCAAGTGCGAGGGCTGCGGGACCGAGGTGCCCGACGAGGACACCTACGAAGAGGACGGCGTTCAGTACGACCTGTGCCCCGACTGCGCCCCCGAGCGCGACTCGCTCTAATCGAGACGCTGCAGCCTACGCGCCGATCGCGGCAGGCTCATCGGTGTGCTGCTCGCGCCGCAATCGCGCCGCGCGGCTGATCGACCGTGCAATCTGGCGAGCATGCTCCTCGAAGTCGCGGCGCATGTTCGTCGGCATGGTGTCGCCGAGGTAGGCGTACCGCATGTTGCGGAAGCGGTTCATGATGAGGTGGCGCTCGCCTGAGTCCATGCCTCCCCAGACCCCGAAGCCATCGCCCAGGATGACGGAGCGAGTGAGGCACTGGAGCGACACCGGGCAGGTGCCACACACAGCCTTGGCGCGCTCCTTGGCGGCGCGGTAGTCATCCATCATCGAGCCCAGCATCTCGACAAAGGCCGCGTCGTCGTTGACTTCAGCAAGCGCGTCGATGTCGATGTAGTCCTCCGGATGGAAGTCACGCGCCGACACGTCAGGGCTCTGACAGGGTGTGTCGTCGGGCACCGTATCGGTGCGCACGCCGCACATCTTCATGGCCAGCCACGCGATGAAGATGTGCTCCACGTATGCGGTCACGACGTTGTTGGAGATGCCGCCCAACACGATGCTCTTGCCGCCGGTACGGCTGCGATGGAGTGTCGTGATGCCGGCCTCGAACAGGTGGGCATGCATGACCTCGCGGATGATGTTGTCCTCGTCGGCGTTGGCCGCCTCGAGGATCAGACGGTGCACGTCTCGGTTGTCCACGGCTTTGTCGACTCCGCTGCCGACCAAAGCATCAACGCTCAACGTCTCTCCCAACATGTGGTGGAGGGCCATTGCGCCCGGTTGCTCGCGCTGTGGCAAGACTACCACAACACTATGGAAGGCTTGGTGGCGATCGCCCGTGTTTGGGGTCTCGCAGCAAAACGTGTCAGGGCGTGTGGATACTGTTGGCGTGAGACGACGCAAGTAGGCGCTGTGTGCGCTGTGAAAGGAACCGACCGATGGCAACGACGCAGACTCTCGTCCCGTGCCCGCTGGGTCCGAAGTGCCTGACTGGAGCCCAGTCTGGCCACGAGCCCAACAGCCAAGCCCTGGCAGACTGCACCGCACGGGCGAATCGCATCGCGCGTGGACCAGAGGTGTCAGGATTCGACCCCAGCCGCGCGTACAAGACCGCCACTCCCGAGATGCAGCGCATGATTCAGCGAGTCAAGCGCGCTTGGGGTGCTGACGGTCGCGGCGTCCCGCTGCTCGTTGGTCCTCCTGGCATCGGCAAGTCGGAGTTCGTGATGGACTTGGCCCGCAGCATGGGTGCTGAGTGCATGGTCTTCGACGTCTCGTCCATGGACCCTGACGCCCTCAACGGCATCCCTTACAACCCGGCGCAGGTCGGCGAGGTGGAGGACGGCGACGAGGTGCTCGTGCCCGGTGTCGACAAGGAAGGCAAGCCGACGAAGACCTCGCATGTGCGCCGGGCTGGACGTCTGTACGAGCGCGAGATCATCGAGATGTTCTACCGCGACCCCGAGGTCCCCCTGGTGGTCTTCCTCGATGAGATCAACGGTGGCAAGGAGGCTCTGATGTCCTCCTTGCAGAAGGTGCTCACCGGCCGCATCCTCCCGCAGGAGGGTCAGCCCCTCAACGACAATGTGCTGTTCGTGGCAGCGATGAACGATGCCGAGCACACATCGAACGGCACCGACCTCGCCGCGGCCATGGTGTCGCGACTGACCCCCATCGAGTTCCGGCCGAACTTCGACGAGTGGGTGAACGGCGAACTGTCGTTCTGGGGCAAGGGCTTCAACGAGCAGCGTGCGCAGACGGTGGCCGCGACTCTTGGTCTTACTCCGCCGACTGCCGAGCACGTGATCGCGTCGGCTGCGCAGGTGGCAGCCTTCCTTGAGGAGCGTGGCCACCCGCGCGCCACCCAGGCCACTGGCGACGTCGTCAACATCTTCTGCGAGCCGCTCGACGACAACGACTACTCCAAGAAGGTCGGCCAGCCCCGCTCGTGGTCCAAGGTCATCCAGTCGATGGCTTTGGCGATGGCGAACATGGATCCCGACGAGAACGACACCGAGGTGTTCGCGGACATCATCCGGTCCAACTGTGGTGCCCGCGCCGCTCGTGACTTCACCGAGTACCACGCCACGCGCAAGGACTTGCCCGACGTGAAGGCGGCCATCAAGGAGGGCACCTTCGGCGACGTTCGCAAGACGTGGAAGGCCCACGGACGCAGCGACATCCCGATGTTCGTGCTCAGTATGCTCGCCCACCAGCAGATCGACCTCGCCGAGAGGGAGAAGATCGCCAACTCCGTGAAACTCGTCGCCGAGATCGCTGACGACTACCCGGACATGGTGGCGTTGCGCTTCCCATCCATGGTGCGTTCGTGGCTTGACCAGGCGAGCGCGGCCAACCCTGCCGAGGGTGGTGCGATCATCTCGAACATCCTCCTTGGCGAAATGCAGGGTCGCGAGGAGATCTTGAAGCCGATGCTGCAAGGCACCCTGGCTTCGAGGCTTGCCGACGGCTCGATCAGCATCGACGAGGCTGCGGTGTCGGCAGCGGCACACTCCGAGGCCTAATCCCAGACCGACAGAAGCGCAGGAGGCGCAATCATGACAGCGAGGACCGCACCGGTCGGCACCGTGATGTGCGTCAGCGGCGGCCGCTGTGGCGAGATGCGCGGATGGCATTACATCGGCAGCCAAGCGCACCAGCGGTGTCAGCGACTGCAAGAAGCCGCGCAACAGGCTGACACGTTCCGCGACGCCCTCGCGAAGTTGCCAGAGACCCCCGGGGGAGGCCGATCGCTCGGGCTGCGAAAGATGTCGCCCGCAGAGATCGATGTCCTCGAATCTCTGCGGACAATGGCTCTGCGGTTCATGCCCTTCTACTCGCACCTGCTGTACAAGGTGCGCCCTGTTGCCGTTGACGAGCCGCCAAGCATCGGCCCGAATGGTGAGCCGATCTGGATGACGCGCGCCGCCATCACGAGGGACTGGCGTCTTATCGTGAACTTTGACTGGGTGCGCCACGAGTACGAGTCGGCATACGAGCAGCACGCCGAGCACATCCGCTCACAACTCAAGAACTCAAACAAGCCCGTCTCGGATGCCGCAGTGCGCGAAGGGTGCGATATGTACGCATCGTTTGCCCTGTGCAAGGTTGTACTGCACGAGATGGGGCACGCGATGTTCAACTCGTGGGATTACGTCGAGAAGAACAAACTCGACTTCGACCTCTGGAACCGCGCCGAGGATGCCGTCATCAACAACTCGTTGCGGGTGCTGGGCTCGCGCAATCCTGAGAGCATCCCCAACGAGAACATCCACGGTGAGTTCCTTCCGAATGCGGTCTACGGCGGAAGCATCCCTTGTGATGACCCTGCGCACTCGTGGCACTACACGGACCCCGAAACGGGAGAGACGTCTAGCCGCTGCGACTACGACCAGTCAATCATGCACTACTACCAGGCCATTCAGGCGGCTCGTGAGGAGCAGCAAAAGTCGCACCAGGGGTCCACCGGAGACAAGCAACCCGACGATGACGCTCCCGAGGCAGCGAAGGGCAACAACACCGGTGAGCGCAAGGGAGCCGAGGGCGGGTCCGATCGCGCCAGCGAGACAGGGGCGGATGGGTCCACTGCGTCGGAGCCTGGCCCCAGTGAGGGCGCGGGTAGTGACGACGACTCGTCCGCCGGCTCCGGCGGCGACAGCGGTGGTGCCGGGGATGGGTCGCCGTCTGGTCCACAAAGCGGACAGGCGGGGTCTCATGCAGGCCACTCGCGCGGACAGGCGGGGTCTCATGGAGACCACTCGCGCGGACAGGCGGGTTCTCATGCAGACCACTCGCATGGCGACGACGCTTGTGGCCGGAGTGCCGCCGAGCGTTACGACGATGACCCACTCGAGAAGGGGGTCGTGTCCGAAGCCGAACAGCGCGTCGCGCGCGATGTGACTGCTAGTGCGCTCGAGGAGTGGGCCGAGCAGAATGAGGAGGCGGCAAAGGCGATCGGGTTGGGTTCCGGCTCGATGATGCGGCAATGGGCAAAGCACCGCCGCCGCACCGACAACATTCGGTGGGACCGGCTGCTCAACCGCAACGTGCGAAGGACCATCGAGTCGCTCAAGACCACTCGTCAGACCTACGCCGCGGCTAACCGGCGCACGACCGGTGGCCTTGGCGTAATTCGCCGCGGGTCCAAGCCCGGAGACATGCCATCGATCGCGACAGCCATCGATACGTCCGGCTCCATGAGCGCAGAGGACCTCTTCATGGCCTACAACTCGGTCCACAACATCATCAGGCGCACCGGAGTGACGAGCGTTCAGGCTTTCGCTGTGGACGCCGAGCCCAAGTCCATGCCGACGAAGATCAAGAAGGCCGAAGACCTCCAGCATCTGCTGTCCGGCGGAGGCGGCACCGACATGTGTGCCGGCATCGAAGTTGCGGCCAAGAACGGCAACGATGTGTGCATCGTCTTGACTGACGGCGAGGTGCCGTGGGACAAGATGGCTGAGCGCCCCAGAGACATTCCCACAATGGAGGTCATCGTGGGAGTCATCGCCGAGAAGGATGACTTGTTGCGGTTGACCGAGAATGTGCCCTCATGGATGAAGGCCGTCCCCATCGACAAGTCGTTGCTGAGCGGCAAGGGCGCGGCCGGGGGTCAGGAGGACTACTTCGGGTGAGCCGGCGCATCATCCACTGCGACAACTCTTGGTGCGCCACGGCGACCAAGACTCATCGCTCGACGTACGCCAAGCGCCGCTGCGACCAGTCGCGCACGACATCCGCCATGTCGCTCGCCCCCCGCGTCCCTGGCGTCACCCCGCCCTTGGCGATCGGCGACGGTGAGATTCTCGGCGACGGGATCACTCCGCTGACCGTGGGGTTCCACGACCTCCATGACCGGCGTCTGGTCGGTGCCACGCTGTCCAGCGTCGTCCTTGACGGGGCACAAGGCACCAATCTCGCTGAGGCGATCTTGACGGACTGCCTGTTCGTCAGCGCGGAAGAGTGCAGTCTCGAGCGTGCTCGTGCCCAAGGCATCGGTTTCTCTCGCCATGTGCGTGACTGCGCCTTCGACGAGGCGACCCTGTCTGGAGCGCTGTTCTCGGACGAGTCCACGATCGTCAACTCCTCCTTCGACGGGGCACGACTGAACGACTCGGCGTGGGGGAAGGCGGTGCGCATCACCGACTCGTCATTCCGGTACGCCCAGATGCGTCGAGCCACATTCCGTGAGCACACGTCGTTCACGAACTGTGACCTCACAGGGCTGGACCTGTCCAACGCCGTCATCCACGGCGACACCGAGGGGCGTCCCACCTTCATCGGCTGTGAGGTCGATCTCATCAACCTCTCGGGCGTCAACCTCCGCGATGCTCACTTTCGCGACGTTGCGCTCGATCAGCGCATCGTCTTCGCCGATGCGGACACGTTGCCGCCGCTGAAGCCGGGCACGCTCGACCCCACAGATACCGGCCGCGAACTGTTGACGCGCGCGATGACGGTGGAGCAGTACGCGGACTACACCGAGACCATCGGCGTCTCTGAGGCCGAGATCCGCTCGGCTCTCGCTCGGCTGTCGCCGGCGTTCGCGCCGCTGTACGCCGACGGCCGCGCCGCACCACGGGGCGACCTCTTGCGGCGCGCTCTGCTGGGGGAGGACCCGGATGTTCTGGTGCGCATCCAGACGGAGCGGTGGGAGGCGTCAGCATCGCGCAACTCTCTGCTGGTGCGTGATCCCGAGACGCTGTACGGATAGGAGCCCAGCCCGCAGCGACAGCGCCGATCCGCGCGAAGGAAGAAGAAGGCTACCACGCATTTGGTACGGTCAGACCATGGCAAATCGCAACGGAGCCAAGGGCACGATGGCCGAGACAGCGGTGACCGAGTTTCTGCGCTCGCGTTGCGCATCGGGATATCCCAGAGCGGACCATCATCTCCCCTCTGCATGGGCGCGCATCCGTGCTCGGGGCACCCGTGACGAGGGCGATGTGCGTGGTCCTCACACAGCGATCGAGGTGAAGAACTACCGCAGGTTTGACGAGTGCGAGAACGCACTGCTCGACGAGGCGGAGACGAAGGGGCGCGAAGCGGCATCGCGCCTGTGGTTCTTGGCGGCCAAGCCCGCCGGCAAGGGCTTGAGGTCCGTTCATCTCTGGCACGCCGAGACCACGCTCGGGCATCTCCTGGACCCGCACGGATGGTCGGTGACCCCCGACGAGATGTCGCGGGACGAGTTCTACGCCGCCCTGCCTACGCTGTGCAAGCAGCATGCGACCGTCGCCGCGACCGTCACCAACCCGATCGATCCGTTGACCCCGCCGATGCCGATTGACCTGGTGTGCATCTCCGCGCTGCGGTTGCGCCAGAGGGCGCGCATCGACGCGCTCATGCGACACAAGGAGGCGACCGTGGCCACGGAGAGTCGCATCCCTGTGGTGGTGTCCTTGCGCAGCGTCCCAGAGGGTCTTCGTCCGCCCGCCGAGTCGTACGCGTACACCACGCTGGGATGGATGGCTGACCTGTTGGCTGCAGTTGGCGAACTGCCTATGCCCATCGACGACGTTGCCGAAACGATTCCTGTCTGAGCGAGCGCTAAGGGAGCAACCATGACCAGTCCTGTCACCGACCGTCTGCCTCCTGCCGCGCCTGCCGACAGCGTGGTCGTTGTGCGCTCGTGGGCCGCCAACTCGAACGGCGTCGAGCAGCAAGTGCTGGCGGTGCGCGCTCCCAAGAGTCGCGATGACGCAACCCCCTGGATGGTCTACGTGAACGGCACGTTCGTGGGGAGCGCGTCCGAAGACCGCATCCCCGCCAGCGCCGAGACGCTGTTCCCGCGACGTGACGCCGACGGCCGCGCCGTCCAGGAGCAGGCGATCGACGGCGTCTACTACGAGGTCCTGGTGGACGGACGACCAGGCATCGGAGTTCGCAACGGGCCCCTGACTCCGGAGGACCTCAACCTTCCGTGGGTGGTGTCGATGGGTGACTCGCATGGCGTCCGTCGCCTGCTCGACGCGGTGTCTGATGCGCAAGTGCGGGTGCTGCGGCGGGTTCCTACAACGACTCCTCCGGCACATTAGCCCAAAGGCCTACCACACCTCATCACGCCCCCGACGATGAGCGCCAAGGCGCATGACACGCCCAAATACCAGGCATATCGTTGTGCTCTTGCGAATGTCGGTGAGCGCTAGTAGTGTCAGTTCTGTCAGAAGACCTGACACACCATTGAGTGAGATGGGGAGGTGAGCGACACGATGACCAAATCACTGGTCGAGCGCAGCGGCTATGCGGCCGCCGTCTTGTCGTGCCTCCCCGCCAATGAGCGCGGCTGGCGCGACCAGGACGCCAGCCAGCCGATGCGCGGCACGCTCGGGTTGATCCCAAGCCACTGAGACCGCCTGCACGCTCTGGCCCCGGCTCGGCAGAAGGGGCCCATTCCTCGATGGTGTAACTGGCAACACATCCGACTGTTACTCGGCTGTTCAAGGTTCGAATCCTTGTCGGGGAGCGATGGCCTGGCTTCGGTCAGCGCCTATGAGAATCGCTTCGGCGAGGATTGAGAACTCAACAGCGGATGAGTGTGCGAAGGGCACACACAGCACCCTCCCGGGCTTCGGCTCAGGTGCTGTGACGTGCTCATGCACGGGCGGCTTCGGCCGCCCGTGCTCGCGGGCCTATGGCGCAATTGGTAGCGCAGGTGCTTTGCAAGCACAAGGTTCAGGGTTCGAGTCCCTGTAGGTCCACCACTCGGGATGTGGCGCAGTCTGGTAGCGCATCTGCTTTGGGAGCAGAGGGTCGCAGGTTCAAATCCTGTCATCCCGACCACTCGCGATCGCTGTCCGCGCGGCGGCGACGACGGGCTATGGCGCAGTGTGGCAGCGCGCGCCGTTCGGGACGGCGAGGTCGCAGGTTCAAATCCTGCTAGCCCGACAGCGCCAGGCGATGACCTGGCAGCAAGCCTCTCTGGCTCAATTGGCAGAGCAGCCGACTCTTACTCGGCGGGTTGCGGGTTCGAGTCCCGCGGGGGGCACGTGGTGATGACCGGGGAAGGGCGGATAAACGGGTTCGAGTCCCGTACAGGCCCTCGTGGCCCGTAGGCGAAAGGGTGACGCACCGCCCGATCCGGTCAGATATCGGCCTGCGAGACGTCGCACAGGCCGGGGCCCGCGCGCACGGGCCCCCACACCTCGCCTCGGTAGCGCAGTTGGTAGCGCGTCCGACTGAAAATCGGAAGGCCGGCGGTTCGATCCCGCCCTGAGGCACTCAGCACATCCCGTGCCGACGAGATGTACCGGATGCATGACTGGCTTCCAACCAGTTCGAGCGGGTTCGACTCCCGTCGTCGGCTCTCGGCCGCCAGGGCCTCAATCCTGGCTCTTATGGGCGTGGTGTAGTGGCAACACGGCGGTCTCCAAAACCGCAGACGAGGGTTCGATTCCTTCCGCCTATGCAAGACGGCCCGTTGCTGGTCGTGACGTTCGCTCCTGTCTGGGACACCGGGCAGGGGATCTGGCCGCCGTGGGAGACGGCCGAGCGTCAAAGGGTGACCCACACCCGCAGCAACACCTCGCGCCTCTGGCTCAATTGGTAGAGCAGCGGACTTTTACTCCGCGGGTTCTGGGTTCGAGTCCCAGGGGGCGCACCGTGTCAGCACTTCCTTGCCCTTGTAGTTCAGTGGTGGAACGCCCCCTTGGTACGGGGGAGGTCGCGGGTTCGACTCCCGCCTTGGGCTCTACCGAGAGGCCTGCGCAGCAGGCCTTATGACGCCTCGGCTGGCGGCGTGGGCCTCTCGGAACTTACTCCCTTCGGCTAATTGGCAGGCCAACGGACTTTGATTCCGTGTGTCGAGGTTCGAGTCCTCGAGGGAGTGCGCGACAGTCGGGTGGCGCAGTTGGTAGCGCGGCTCCTTCACACGGAGATGGTCAGGGGTTCGAGTCCCCTCCCGACTACTCAGGCCAGAGCCATCTGGCCGCCTGTCGAATCTGTGGCCGCCCGAGAGGGTCGCCTTGCAGCGGCAGTGCTCGCGCGGGATGACCGGCGGCGAGCATCAAGGGAGGTTACCGAAGTGGCCAAACGGGGCTGGCTGTAAACCAGTTGTTTTCGACTACGGGGGTTCGAATCCCTCACCTCCCACCTCGCCGGCAGCAGTCGGCAACAACTCGCGCTCGTAGCCCAACGGATAGAGCATCTGGTTACGGCCCAGAAGGTTGGGGGTTCGAATCCCTCCGAGCGCACGTGCACGCACGACTGGTCGAGGGTTGATATGTCCTTCGCGGGGATGGCCACCCGGCACAAACGGCCGCGCATGGCCCAGTAGCGCAACGCCTTGTCAGGGCGGAGGTCGCGGGTTCGAGTCCCGTCTGGGTCGCGACGAACACCAGCAAGGAGGGGCGACCTCTTGTGGGGCCCCAGTGTGTCGGGCATGCGGCTGTGCTGGACGCCAGATGGGCCTTGTTAGGTGTTCGTAAGGGATGCATCCGCATCCCGGCTGCCACCTTGGCGCAATTGGTAGCGCAACGCACTTGTAATGCGGAGGTTGCGGGTTCGAGTCCCGCAGGTGGCTCGTGGTCATGGTCCTGTGGAGCAGCCGGAGTGCTCGCCGCCCTGTCACGGCGGAGGTCGCGGGTTCGAGTCCCGTCAGGACCGCTGGGGTGTCGCCCCGTGCCCTCGTGGCGCAACTGGATAGCGCGGCGGGCTTCTACCCCGACGGTTGCGGGTTCGAATCCTGCCGAGGGCGCGCATCACACATGGTCTCGTCGTCTAGCGGTCAGGACGCCGCCCTCTCAAGGCGGTAGCGCCGGTTCGAATCCGGTCGAGACTGCCAACGCCTGTGTACCCCAATCTGGCAGAGGGGCACGCTTGAGGGGCGTGTAGTTGGAGGTTCGAATCCTCTCGCAGGCACCACGCCGGCCGCCCAGCCGGCAGCACGCGCCCGTGTAGCCCAACTGGTAGAGGCGCTCGGCTCAGACCCGAGAGGTTGAGGGTTCGAATCCCTCCATGGGTACAAGGTGTGTCCATCGGGCACACACTTGCGGATGTAGCGCAGTTGGTAGCGCGTCACCTTGCCAAGGTGAAGGTCGCGGGTTCGATCCCCGTCATCCGCTCGACGGTTTCGTTGGGAGAGCGAGTTGACCCGTGGTCCCGTGATGCGTCGCGGGACCAGAAAAAGGGGATTGTTGGTGGGTATGAGGGGCCTAAGTGCACAACGCCGCCTCCAATCCGAGCGCCCATCTCCCGCCTTGCCCCATGGTGTAACTGGCAGCACGCCTGACTCTGACTCAGGTAGTTGAGGTTCGAATCCTTGTGGGGCAGCGTTCCGGCTTCGGCCGGGGTACACGACGCGGAGTAGGGGAGTTCGGTCGTCCCCGCGGGGCTCATATCCCCGAGATCGCGAGTTCAAATCTCGCCTCCGCTACGGGCTGGCCACGAGCCTCATCGTGGCGCACACGGACCCATGGCACAGATGGTTAGCGCGCCTCGCTGATAACGAGGAGGTCGGAGGTTCAAGTCCTCCTGGGTCCACGCAATGTTTGGCTCGGTCGCATGGCGCAGTTGGCTAGCGCGCTTCCCTGACACGGAAGAGGTCGGAGGTTCAAGTCCTCCTGTGACCACCACCGCGGTGTGGCTCAGTGGTAGAGCGGGCGACTCATAATCGTCAGGTCGAAGGTTCGATTCCTTCCATCGCGACTCCCGGCTCCGCAGCGTGGGGCACATGATGGCCCTCGTTCGAACTGATGGGACCGTCGAGCGCCCCACGCTGCCGGTGACCATGGCGCTAGAGGCCGAATGGTGAGGCACCTGAATGTGGATCAGGTCGTAGCCGGTTCGATTCCGGTCTAGCGCCCCAACTTGCGAAGAGGAACCACGACGGGACAGCAAGGCGCTCTTGCGTTCGTCGTCACCAAGACGGCGGCCAAGGAAGCCCCCGGCTTTAGCCGTGGGGAGGAAGTCAAGACGCCGACGGTCGTTGGGAGCGCTGGGACGATAGCGCGAAGCAACCGCACACATGGAGCCGTACCCAAGTCTGGTCGAAGGGGCCTCACTGCTAATGAGGTAGGTCGGGACCACCCGGCGCGAGGGTTCAAATCCCTCCGGCTCCGCCATGGAGGATTCGCCTAGTGGACTATGGCAGCCGTCTCGAAAGCGGCCGGGGCGTCACGCGCCCTCGGGGGTTCGAATCCCTCATCCTCCGCGCAGGCTCCATCCAGCGTGCGTCGGCACGTGGAGCGCCCGAAGGGGACCGACATCCCGCGATCGGGCCGGTAACGCCTCCTAGACCGAGATGGGGAGGACTGCATGCCGTGCTGGGGGCATGCAGCGTTCAGGGCCAGTAGGTGAAGAGCATCATGGTGCTTCGCACCGCGCTCCGACTGAACGCCACCAGTCTCAAGGGCGGTTGGCCGAGCGGACGAAGGCGTCGGTCTTGAAAACCGAAGGCGAGGGAGACCTCGTCCGTGGGTTCGAATCCCACACCGCCCGCCACGGAGGATTCGCCTAGTGGCCTATGGCGCACGCTTGGAAAGCGTGTTGGGTGCAAGCCCTCGGGGGTTCGAATCCCCCATCCTCCGCCAGCCCCGTTGGTCCAATGGATACGACAACGCTCTCCTACAGCGGTGATCCCGGTTCGAGTCCGGGGCGGGGCACGATGCGTGAGGGGCGGCTGGATACTGTCCAGGCATAGACCGACGCCCACCAAGCGGGGGAGAGAACGCCGTGACCATCGTTGTGTGCCGGGTGCAGCACATCCCAGGAAGCCTGGCCGAGCGTCAGTGTCCAGTGCATGGGCAGCGTACGACAAAGGCGCGCAGTGTGGTGCCGGCGGCAACCGCTGCGCCCGCGCTTCCTCCTGGCTCACCGGCAACCTCGGGTGCGGCGTCGCTTCGAGACTGGGCCATCGAGATGATGCAGATCGACCCCAAGGAGTTCGACGAGCATTTCTTGCCCGAGAAGATCCACGACCAGGCTGGCCGCATCTACTCGTACCTCAGGGAGCACGGCTGCGAGCCTGATTCGGTGTCACGCGAGGCTCTGTTCGCGTACGCGGCAGAAGCACTCGGCATCGACTACGGCGAGTTTGATGACCGGTTCATGCGTCGCACTCAGCCCTCGGGCCGGTAGCCAAGCAGGTCAAGGCCACCCGCTCATAACGGGAAGATCGCGGGTTCGAGTCCCGCTCGGCCCACCCATCTCTGACGCTTTCGAGCGTCCTCAAGCCTGCGTAGCCCAACTGGCAGAGGTGACCGGCTCAAACCCGGTTCAGTGCGAGTTCGAATCTCGCCGCAGGCACTCAATACCTCGCCTCGATAGCACAGTGGTAGTGCGTCCGCCTCGTAAGCGGAAGGTCGCGGGTTCGACTCCCGCTCGAGGCTCCATGCCTTCGTAACTCAGCGGACAGAGTGCTGGCTTCCGGTGCCAGTGGTCGCAGGTTCGAATCCTGCCGGAGGCGCTCGAGATCGCTACCCTGCAAGCATGGCGGCTGAGTGCACTATTGAGCATCAGCCTGGGTCCGAGGCGGAAAGTCTTTGTCTGACCCACGGCGCATCGGCTCGCCGGCGTGCTCGTGCCGCAAGGCCAGCGACGCCCGGCGGACATGACGCGCTCCGCGGTGATTCTGCAGAGGACGTTGCCAAGACCGTCGCAGCCAACCGGGAGCGCTCCGTGTACGCCACGCATGTAGGGATGCCGCCGCTGGCGGCTTGGGCGGTGTCGCTCGAGCCGGCTGTGTCTGGCGGCTGGCGTGCGCTGCTTGCGGGAGACGATGGCGCTCAGGTCCGTGCGCTGGGTCGCACCACGATGGAGGCCCTGCACAAGGCGCTGTGGAGCGTGGCGGGCGGAGATGCCCCCTACGACGACGAGACGCGTGTGCTGTTGGTGCGCGACGCGAAGACGATGAAGGTGAACGTCATCGGCCTGTCCCGCGCACAGGGCCAGCCGCTGCTGTCGCCGGCGCTGTCGGGTGTGTGGCTGCTCGACGCGACGTCTATTACGCGCATCGCCTAGCCCCGCACGCGGGCGCGAGGCGTTACCTCGGTGCCATGTCCGAACGGCCAGGAATCGGTCTGCAAAACCGACTATGCGGGTTCGAGTCCCGCTGGCACCTCTATCACCATCGCACGCCCCCATGGTCTATGGGTTAGGACGGTGCTCTTTCACAGCGCAGAAGCGGGTTCGAGTCCCGCTGGGGGTACAAGGCCTCTCGGGCAAGAGAGGCCCGACGGGCAACCGTCGACACGGGGGTGTTTGGAATCGACGGTTCCGAGCAGCCTCACGCATCGAGCCGAGGCACCGACTGTCTGCACCTCGCTAATCATGTGGCAGTCAAAGCGAAACGTCGCCTAGACCGATCGCACCATCACGCATGAGTGATGGGCGGCACCGCAAGGGTTGTTCCGACCGCGCGGAGTGCCGTTCGCATTCGGAACTGTCCACCCCGGGCTCGCGTCGGGGTACGGAGACCGCAGCGAGCAGAGGGTGCCGTTGCCCTCGCGTGCCAGCGCGAAGACGGATGGCCTCCGGTGTGGGCCACACAACCATGCCGGGACGCTCGTAGACGTGTGTGAGGGCGGCTTGTTGCCGGATGCGGGTTCGAGTCCCGCCACCTCCACGACCTGCTTGGCTCAAGACGACGAAAGGAGGCAGCCATGAAGGGCGTGTGCACTCTGCGCGACCGCGCGGTGTTGAGCACCGACAAGGAGATCCGCTCGGCCATGGTGCTGGTGATCAGCGCCGATGGCGATGTGCTGCACTTCGTCGATTGGAGGCGAGCGCTGCTGATGGTCCATGTCGGTCACGCCTACGTGGTGGAGACCGTCAAGACCGCCGGTGACGACGGCACGTTGCGTGACGTGGTGCTGCGTTCTCCGTCCGTGGAGGTCCCGTTGCCGCTGATCGTGGCGCTGACCCCAGGGGTCTACGTGCCAGACATCGCGTTCGCCTCGGCCAAGACCGAGACGGCTCAGCGCTTGGCGGTGCTGCGGCGCGACAAGTTCACCTGCACGTACTGCGGTGGGCGAGGCGCAACTGTGGACCACATCTTCCCCAAGTCCAGGGGAGGTCGGTACACCTGGCAGAACCTCGTGACGGCGTGCGCAGACTGCAACGTCGCCAAGAGCGACCGTACCCCCGAGGAGGCCGGCATGACCATGCTGTTCGACCCGCGGGTGTTCGAGGGAGGAGCGGAGGACTTGCAGGCTGAGGTGTGGGAACGCATCGATGCCGCAACGTCGGCTTAGTCCCCATCGCACACTCATCCCTGATGAGACGACACAGCGCCCCGGCCTTGCGAGGTCGGGGCGCTGTGCTTCGTGCGCCCCGCCGCCAATACTGTGGTAGGCTTTTGTGGGAGGACTTATGGCTACGACAACGCTGGCCGCTACGGCATACATCCACCCGCACCACGGTGTGGCTCTCGCTGATGCCTCCGTCGAATACCGCCAGATCGGCGGCCGCAAGGTTGCGATGCAGCCGCTGGCTTCGGCGCAGCCGCGCTCGTGGGCGGCGCTGCGCGGCGTCGACGACGACAGCGCGAGCGGCCCCGACCTGAGCGTGCAGACGCTGGTCCCGCTCGACAAGTTGGAGAGCGGTCAGACCCCGTGGAGCCGGTGCCCCAGCATCGACCTCGAGGCGCTGCTGGACGACTTGCCCAAGCGCACGATCGTGCCGTGGGAGAACGGTGTGGAGATCCGCACCCCTGAGCACATCGGCAAGCATGTGGCCTTCCACCTGGGCAACGTCGGCGTGGTGGACGACCCCACCGATGCGGTGTCCGAGATCGTGTGCCAGGTGGCCGACTTCTTGACGCTGTGGCAGACGGTGACGCTCGTGTCGCCCAACGCGTCTCAGGGAAGTCGTCGCGAGAATCTGCTGGCCGACCTGCGTGCAGCAGTGCGCAGGGGCGACCCTGACCTGTGGAGCGTGCACATCGGCTTGCCGTGCGCCACGAGAGTGCACGGCAGGGAACTCCTCGGTCACATCGAGCGGGTTGTGGCGCTCGTGGCTGCGGCGACAGGCGCATCGGATGCTGAGGTCGCGGAGGGGTTCGAGAAGGCTCTGTCGAAGCGCTTGTGCGCTCGTTTCAGGGACATCGAGTCGCACAGCAGCGCCCTGGTGGCTTCCAGGAAAAGGCGGCAATAGCCGGTGCTAGCCTGCAAGGGCAGGCATGTGGTGAAAGGACACCGATCATGACAAATCCGTTCGATGGCAGCGGAATCGAGCCGACCGATGGCGAGCGCGGTGGTCAGTACTACGGTGCTCACGCACCGAAGCCGAAGAGCCGTCTCATTCTGGGGGCGGTGGGCTCCGTCCTGCTGGTCGCTGGCGTCGTGTGGAAGTTCGTCATCGGCTCAGCGGACACCGAGTCGCTGGGTGTGACTGACTTCGCGTGGCTCATCCTCCTCGCGCTGGGCGGTCTCCTCGTGGCGATCGCGGTGCGGCGCGAGCGCCGCGTCGAGTAATCTCGCGACTCTCCGCATTCGCTCCCGACCAGAGCGTCAACACTGAGGTAGGCTTGCCTCATGGTTCGCACGAACACACCTGTGGCGTACGCTCGCAAGAGCGATCGACGCACATCTCACGACGCTGCCGGCACGCTCACCGGCGAGATGCTTTCTGGCATCCAGAAGGTCGTCGTTGCCATCCTCGCCAAGTACGGGCCCATGACGGACGAGGCGCTGGTGAGGAAGTACGCCGAGGTGCGGGCGAACAACAGTCGCATCCCCAAAACCACAGACTCGTCGCTGCGCACACGACGCAGCGAACTCGTCGCCGCTGGCCTCGTGTTCGAGCGTGGCGTCGTCAAGACCGAGAGCGGCCGCATGGCAACCCTGTGGGGAGTTTGACGGCAGCGAGACGCAGCCGATGGCTCGCGGATACCTTGCGATGAGACAGGGAAGGTGGTCTGCGCGAGTGGCTACAACACCGGGACGTGTTCGGGGCGGCGTGAGCGCGCTCTTGGTGCCATGCTCTACGTGTGGTGGCTCGCATCGGCCCGGATCGCAACGTCAGGCGCAGTGTCGTGGCTCGCGCCACCTTGCGACGACGCGAGCATCGTTGTCCAGCAGACCAGCGAGCGATGCCATGCACACGGTGATGCTCGGCGAGTTGTCGCGCACCGGCGAGGGCGAGCGGCCGGCGGGCGAGCCGATGCCCCACGCGGTCTTCTCTGCACAGATCCTGCCCTCGTCCATCAAGGCGGCTCCGCAGGCCGCCCATGAGCGCATCCCCACCACATCAGAGAAGGATCGCGAACTCATCGCGATGCTCCGTGCCGCCGCGCGCTCGGCTGTGAGGGAGTGGCGCTCCCGCGGAGTCGAGCCCACACAGCGACTCCTCATCGACATGGACGTGTACAGCGAGGAAGTCGCCCCGCTGCTCGAGACACACCTGAGCGCCGCCGAGGCCGACAACAAGCAGATGGCCGCGTCCGGCTTGTCGATCCCCGCCATCGCAGCCCCTGCGGCGCACGAGCATGCCGAGCGCCTGTGCTACCACGCCATCCGCACAGCCAAGGGTCTCGCCGTCAGCCCCACGAACGCCCAGCGGCTCATCGCTCGTGCCATGTCTCCGGGCGGAGGGGAGCACTACGACGCGCGCGACATGGTGAAGTTCGTGGTGGGGCTCCGGGCCATTGCCGACACGGTGCCCGAAGTCAAGGCGTTGCTGGCGAGGACGCCAGAGACAGTCACGTCCGCGGATTTCGCGCCGGTGGTGGCGTTGCTGCGAAACTGTGCTGGCATGCGCGCCGGTCGAGTTCGCGTGCGCGACGATGGCACGACGCTCAGCGAGGTCACGCGTGAAGACCTCGCTGGTCTCACCCCCGCGCGTGTGGCAGAGGTTCGCCAGGCGCTCGACGAGATCTCTGAGGCCGCGGGGCTTTCCGACAGGCGGCTGTCGATCACCGAAGACCATGCGGACCTTCTTGTTCTCCCGCCAGACATCGCAGCCGACCTCGTGAAACATGGCCTGACGTATGCGGAGTGGCGCAACATCGGCGGCTGGGGAGCGGCCGAGCCGCCGATGGGTCAGGAACTGGTGCTGTTCGAGCCGCGTCTGGTGGCCCTTCGAAAAGCGGGTCTGGCGGACCCGCTCGTGGAGGCGCTGGAGCCGCGCATCATCGGGGAGCACCCCGACTACGAGTATTCGCCGCGGGTGTTCCTGGACAGGGATCGCGGGCTGTCTGTCGTTGGCATGACCCCTCGCACCATCGATCTCCTCGGGGCACACAACGAAGTGGCATCGGAGAGGCAACGGTGCGCTGACCTGCATCGCGAGCGCAACAGCCGCACCACCATCCCGAAGGTCGTCTAGGAGATGAGGTCGATCTCGCGCGCAAGGTCCATCATCGTGGCCAGCGCCGCCAGGTCGTCAGGTGCAGACGGCGGCGAGGCGGAGTAGGCCTTGATGGCCCGGGCGCGACGCGTCAGAGGCTCGTCCATGTCTCGTGCGACTCGCGCGGCGGCATGAAGCACAGTGCGGCACACCGCCGCCAGGATGGGGCTGATGGATTCTGCCTGACCGTCGCGAGGCAGACATGCCGAGACAGCCCGCAGCACCTCAGGGCTTGCTGTTTCGCCGTGAGGGTGCAACAGGTAGGACAGCGCATCCACATCGTCGGCGGTCTCGACCGGCAGCCAGCGTCTGGCGAACAGCGAGAAATCCTCATGCGCGCCAGCACTGTTGGCGAGTGCGGCGATCTCCAGCGGGTCGGCTTGCAGCAGGCGTGTGACGAGCAGGCGAGTGGGGGCAGACAGCACCACGCCATTGTCGTCGTTGTCGTCGCCGCGCCGCGCCCTGCGCCCGCCTGATGCGGATGACAGTTCCGCCTGCCGCAGCCGGACACGCAAGTCGGAGGGGGAGACCCCGGCGACGCGAGACGCCGCACGAATCACGTCATCGGCGTCCTCTGCAGTGTCCACCTCGTCCACCATGGCGGCCACAAGTCGGTCGAAGGCCTCGTCGTCCTCTGCCACGGTCCGCGCCGCTTGGGTGATGGCCTCGATAAGCGTCACCTGATTGTCGGGGTCGATGTCAGCCGCCAGAGTGCCGGCCAGCATGCGATCCCAGGGGTCCTTGCCTTGTGTGGCGTCAAGGAGACGTGCGAAACCGCGTCGCCCCAGACGGCTCACAGCCCATGCCAGGCGCGACACCGACTTCTGGCCGGCCTCGTCGCCGTCCAGGACGAAGGTGACGGTCGCGCTCGGAGGCATCACATCCAGCAGCAGGTCAAGATGCTTGCGGGTGAACGAGGTGCCGCACGCGGCGACGCCAACGACGCCGGGTGCCTCGAGCGCAGTGACCGCAAGCGCGTCCAGGTAGCCCTCGCACACGATCACACGTGTCGTGTCGTCGTTGATGCGGTGGACTCCGTACAGCACAGACGACTTGTCGTAGATGTCGGTCGCGCGGGAGTTGACGAACTTGCGCTCGTCGTGGCGCGTGATGTTCGGCACGGCGCGCGCCCCGAAGCCGACGACGCGCCCCTTGGGGTCGCGGATGGGGAAGGTCACGCGGCCGGCGAACGGGCAGTAGATGCCGCCGTTGGGGGATTCGGTCAGGAGTCCGGCGTCGATGAGCACCCTGCGAGGGCCGAGGGTGTCCTCGAGCGCGGCGCGCAGGCCTGGCCAGTCGGGGACGAATCCGATGTGGGCGTCATCGATGATGTTGTCCGTCACAGAGCGCTCGACGGTGAGCCATCGGTAGGCGTCCTCCGAGCCCACAGCGCTGCCGATGCGGGGTTCGGTGGAGACGAGCGCGTCGTGGAACAGGCGCGCGGCCTTGCTCATGACGCGGAAGAGGTCGTCGGGACGAGTGGGCCGGTTGCGCTCCGGCAGCGTCACGCCAGCCACATCCGCCAGGGCGACGAGGGCGTCCTTCTTGGTGCCGGACGGATTCAGCGCGCACCACAGGCTGAAGATGTCGCCGCCGGTCTGACACCGCGTGAAGCAGTACCACAGGCCTTTCTCGTCATCGATGGTGAAGGCGGTGGGGTTGTCGCCGCCGTGCACCGGGCACGGTCCAGCGAAGCGGCCCGGACGGCCAGAGTTGCGCAGACGAGCACCGACGACCGTCTCCACATAGGAAGACAGGGTGATCGCCTGCCTCACCTGCGCGAAGGCGTCGCCGGTGCTCGTCGTGCGTGCCATGAGCGGCGCTACTTGTCGTTGAACTCGGCCAGGTCGTCGTTCATCGCGCCGTCCTCCGCCTTGACGGCGGAGGAGACGAGAGTCTCGACGATCTTGCTGGACTCGAGGCCGTCCTCAGCGCCCTCGTCGAACTCCTTGGCACGCGCAGCCAGCGCGATGTCGTACGGAGTCATCTCGCTGTCGAGGCCGGACGCCTCATCGTCGAGGGTGGCGAGGATGGCCTCGCGCAGAGCCTCCACGAGGTTGGGGGCGAAGTCGAGCGTCTTGGTGAGTTCCGCCTTGCGGTAGACGACGATCGGCTCGTCCTGGGACAGGATCGGCTTGCCTCCGCTCGAAGGAAGGTCGATCTTGTCACGCTCGGCCGCGGCGAGGTCCTCCTTGATGGCCTTCACCATGGCGTCGGTCTGCAGGATGGTGAACCACTGCTTCTTCGAGACCAGTTCGCCATCCTCGAACTTGGTGTCGGCCCTGATGATGCCGCGCTCGATGCCGCGCGCGATCACGTCATCCACGGGGTCCACCGGGCGTCCACGCCGGATGTACGCGAAGCCCCTGCGGTAGGGGTTCGACACCTTGTTCTTCTCGACGATGAACTGGATCTCCTGGCCCAGCGCGCCGTCGAGGTCGTCCTTGTCTCCCTTGTCCACCTTGCGGCGCAGCAGCACGCGCAGGCTGGCGGCGAACTTGATGGCCTTGCCTCCGGGCGTGGACGGGGGAGCGTAGAGGTCCATGCTCTCGCGCATCTGGTTCACCAGGATGAGCGTGGTCTTGGTGTTGCGCACCGCGGCGATGATCTTCGGCATCTGCTGTGACCACACGCCCGCTGCGGTGCCGCGGAACTTCTTGTCCGCCGACTCCTCCATCATGGTCTCCGGGGCGAGCGCCGCGACGGAGTCGATGACCACCAGCAGATTCCCGCCGCTGACCTTGGTTGCCTCCACCAGCATGTCGATCGCAGCCTCTTGGCTGTCGGGAGACCACACGATGAGGTCGTCGAGGTTCACACCGATACGACGCATGTAGCGCTCGTCGAGCGCACCCTCGGTCTCGATGAGCAGGCACATGAAGCCACGCTTCTGCGCCTGGGCGATGGTGTGATACACCACCGTGGACTTGCCGGACGACTCCATGCCGTACAACTCTGTGATGCGGCCGACGGGGAAGCCGCCGACTCCGGTGGCGATGTCGAGGCCGAGAATCCCAGTGGGGATGACCTCAGGCTTCTCCGTCCTGGCAAGATCCTCCATGTATCCCCTGCTCGACGAGGCGACGAGGTTGCGCAGAGCGGTCAGCGCGCCTGCGTCTGCCGCAAGGGTGCTGGTGGCGCTCTTGGCTGCTGATTTCTTCGTTGCTGCCATGATTCCTCCGTTGTCAGGTGGCAATGCGCCACTGGTCGTCTGGACTGCCGACAAGGGTGCTGGTGGCGTCAGCCTCCGAGCCGGTTGCGACCTGGTACTCCAGCCCCAGGTCTGTGCACCACCGGATGAGCGCAGTGCGCGCCTCGTCCGGGATGTCGAGACTCAAGATGTGCTCGAGAGCGGCCACCGTGTAGACGCCGGTGGCGCGACGCGCCTCTTCCACGGTGCGCCAGTCCTGAAGCGCTCCCGCCAAGTCCCTCAGGTGCTCGTCGGACAAGGCGGACATCGATTCGATGCGCTCGTTGAGAAGCGCGGAGGCGAGCATGATGCGGTCGTCGCGGTGGGTCAGTCGCGCCTCGTTGAGGATGGCGAACACCTTGCGCCGTCGACTCTCGCGGGCGGCAGGCTTGTCCGTGGTGGCGACCGTCACAGCAGGCTCCCGTTCAGGAGAGCGGCGATCGGGTTGTGGGGCGAGACGAGGCCGTGCTCCACGCAGGCGCAGACCGTCACCAGCGCCAGCGTGGCGGCGATCTTGCTGGGGCCGAAGGCGATGGCTCCCCTTCCTGACCGGGTGGCGACCATGTGCACGAGCAGATGGAGACCCCCGGCGACGCCCGTGAAGACGAACAGCACGACCAGCCCGAGCCACCCTGCCAGGGCGCTCGCGACAATGCCGATGCTCACGGCAAGCACCACGTCCCCGAAGCCCAACTTCGTGGTGGCCGACAGGCCGATGATGTAGGGGCCGAATCCGATCAGAAACCAGCCGAGCGCGTACAGCAGGCCCAAGCCAAGCGCGAGGAGGATCTGCTGGGGGCCGTCGACGTGCAGTCCTGCGAAGGCCCATGCGTAGCCGATCGCCGGGAGAGTCAGTCGCCAGGGGAGGCGGCGCGACGTCAGGTCTGTGGCGAACGCTGCGGCGAGCACGGACCACAGCAGGACAAGCGCGGGAGCCCTCAGCGCACCGAAGCCGATCCATGCCGCAGCGGCGGCAGCGGCGGTGCTCAGGTCCAGAGCGAGGCGCTTGAGGATGGTTCCTCGCGAGATGGGGAAGGCGTAGATCGCCAGCGGCACGATGCGTGCCCATGCCGGGACGACGCCACCCGAGGTCAGGCGCACACGCAGTGTGGCCAGGCCGGGTCCGACGGCGGCGGCAGTCACGATCGCTGTGGTAGCGATGATGCCGGCTCGAGCCGTGACGCTCAGATATGCGGCCAGTGCACACAGAGCGCTCAGGGAGGCCGCCACAGCGGCCCAGCGGGTCCAGGTCACAGCAGATTCCTTTTCGTGTATGTGCTCCCAACCCTACCACACCTTTGGTGGTTGTTGTGTGGTAGGCCTGCACCTATGAACTGTGGTAGGCTTGACCTACGCACGAAAGGAGTGCCGCCATGAGCGTCACCACAGCACCTGCTCCGTATGCCATCCGGTCGCACGAGGCCATCGCCCTCGCCGGCGTCCCCGCGGACACGATGGGCGCGCCCGTCGTGGCGGACCCCACCGACGAGCAGTGGGAGGCCGTCATCGCCGCTCGCGACGCCGAGGACACGGTGCCTCCGGAGCACCCTGAGCCGCCGGCGGACCTGCCGCCATACGAGGCCCTGGCTGACATCGAGCCGCTGACTGCGCTCGTGGCTGCCGGCTGACACCCGCACGCCTCATGGCCAGGTCGCGAGCGTCGGCCTTCGACGACGCACCCTCCTTGCTGGATGAGATTCTCGGCGACAAGGCGTTGCCTGCTGCGGCCGTCCGAATCGGTCCCAGCGCGATCAACCGCGACGCTCACAAGGCGTGGGCACTGTGGCGTGACGTCACGTCGCGTCCCAACAGGCGTGAGCCGCCGGACCGCCGTTTCATCGGCGCTGCCGAGGATGCGCTGCGTGTGCGCTCGTTCGAGCAGGTCAGCAGGATTGTGCGCGGTGCCGCCGCCTTGCCGGTGAATCCCAACGACCCGCACGACACCCGACGTGCGATACGGGCGCTGACTCAGCCGAAGACGATGACGTTGGCGATCCAGGCGTGGAGTGCCGGGCTGCCTGTCATCCCGTTCCCGACGGATGACAAGCCGCTGCTGTCGTCCATCACGGACGTCGAGGCCGCGTGCCGCATCAGGGCAGGGGAGTGGAGCGAACGCGATCAGGAGGCCGCTGTCACGCTCATGGAGACGTTGACTCCTCAGGCGCTCGAAGAGGCGGCCACTCAGGCGGCTCTGGCCGTCGGGCTGGACGCCGTGTATCCGGTGGAGGTGCTGCGTGCGGCCCGTTCGAGGAAAGCGCCGTCACGCAAGGCGGGCACGAAGACGGTGTCGCGCAGCGCATACCAGGCTGGCGTGACACAGCGCGCCAAGGTCGAGGGCGTCGAGTTCTCGCTGGACGATCTGGCTCACGAGATGCAGTTGCGGGGCATTGCCGCCGAGCGCATCGCTCATGTCCACCACAGCGCCCCCGAGGGGTACTGGGATGCGGTGTTCGCGCTTGTGTGCGACGGCGACTCGAACGAGGCGGCGTACCGTCGCTTGACGGACAGGTTCGGCGGCTGGCACCCGGACATGCGCCGCCCGGAGTCAGGGCTCGACGGCTAGGCGTCCTCGCCGCGCCAGCGCCCGCCCCACGCTCCGGCAGCCATCGGCGGCTTGGCCTCGTCGGCCTTCTGGTCGCACTCGGCGCGCACCCGACATGTGGCGCACACCGCCAGAGCCTGCTCGGTGGTGGCGGGGTCGAGCATGTCCACCTTGGTCTTGAGGCAGGCCGCCTTGTCCATCCAGTCCTCGCCCGGCCTGGCCAGCAGGTCCAGGAGGGCGCGGGCGGTCTCGTTGTAGGCGCTCATCGTGCGATCTCCAAGTCGCGCTCGCCGATACGGAATGCTTCAAGCAGACGCTCGCCGCTGCGCTCGCGAGCCTCTCGCCAGGTCTCGCCGCTCTTGATGTCTGGTCGCGCCCACAGCAGGTCGTCCGCGTCCTCGGTGCTGCCTTCGCCGTCGATGACGGCGTTGAACATGGCTTTCTTGACCGCGTTCATCTTCACCAGCATCGAGTCGATGGTGCCCAGGGCGATGGCGTAGTGCAGGTATGCCTCGTGCGGCTCGAACTCCTCGCTCAGGCGCGCCCAGCACCGGCCGGCCATCTGCACGATCCATGACGGGACGAACGGCATCTCGTGCAGGTAGACGTCCTTGGCTGCGGTGAGCGTGTGTCCTTCGCGTGCCGCCATCGAGCACAGGATGAGCCGCACGTTGGGGTCGGTCTGGAACGCGTGCTTGTTGTCGGCGATCTCCTGGTCCTTCTGCTTGCCGCTGCTGGTCGACAGGATCGACACAGGGTTGTACTGGCGGAAGGTCGGCTCTGTCAGCAGCATGTCCATGGCGCGCTGGTGGTGCACGAAGAGGATGAGTTTGTCTCGTCCTTGGCCGGGCTGGGAGTATTCGCCGGCCATGAAGCGGTGCACCCAGGAGACGGTGTGGGGGACCTTGTGCGCGCTGAGCGCCTCGCGCAACTTGGTCATGCGCATCACCGCCTCGCCGGCGTCGAGACGACGCAGGGCGGAGGCCACGGCTCGTTTGGCGGACGTGCCGGTCTTGAGGGCCTCTGCCCTGACCGTCTCGATGAGCCAGTCGCGGAACTCGTCGGACATCCGGTTGTAGTCCTGCATCGCCGTGTCGTCCAGGGTGATGGGGTGGATCGACTCGGTCAGCGGCGGCAGGGGGTTCATGACGTCGGACTTGCGTCGCCGGATCATGCCCAGGTCCAGCAGCAGGCGGTTGAGTTCCGCGGTGTTGGTGGCGTGGGATGCGTGCCATGCGCCGAAGCGGTCGTAGGTGCCGCCGCACCAGCGGATCTCGAATGCGCGCTGAGGCCACAGTTCGCGCTCACCGAAGGTGATCTTGCCTTGTCCGCGGGCTTTGTTCGCGAAGGCGTTCTTGGGCTCGCGAAGGCGTGTGCGGGTCAGGGTGGTGCCGTGCTTTTCGCGGTAGAGGCGCTTGGCGAGCGCGAACACCTCCCAGTCCCATCCGAGGATCATCAGCAGCGCCCACAGTTCGCGTGGCGCGTTCAGGAACGGGGTGCCGGTGGCCAGGACGATGTACGGGTGCTTGGGTGCGTTCGCGCGCACCGCCTTGGCGATGTCGAGGGCAGCCCGGGTGCGGGCGGTGTCGAGGTTCTTGTAGACGTGGGCCTCGTCTGCGATGAACGCTTTGGGCTTGATGGCGAGCAGGTCGGCCTTGCGTGCGCTGAGCAGGTCGTGGTTGATGACGACGAACTCGGTGTCAGGGTCGATGCTTCCGGCCTTGGCGGTGGTGATGATCTCGATCGTGGCGTCGGGCTTCCAGCGGGTGATCTCGGTGGCGATCTCCAGGCGCATGGATTTGGTGACCGCGACGATGGCCGGGTAGTTGGGGGCGGTGCCCTTCTCGCGCTCGAGCCAGTCGTTGAGGCTGAGCAGGCCGCACACGAACTGGCCACCCTTGCCCAGGCCCACCTGGTCAGCCAGGAGTCCGCCGCCGCTGGCCGCCAGAGCGAGGACGCCTTCTTCCTGGTGAGGCTTGAGTTTGCGGTTGCCGGCGAATCCGGTGGGCAGGCGGAATCCGCGCTCGATGGCCTGTGTGGCGCTGGCGGCTGTCATCGTCACCGCCTCGTCGAGGCCGGCAAGGTGGTTCTCGAAGCGGGATGAGGCGGGGATCTCGTACAGGTCGCACAGTTCGCGCAGCAGGTCGGCGTGGCGGACGGGCTTGCTGATGCGGAAGGCCGGGGTGAAGGGGTCGTACTTCCATGTGGCGTTGGCCTCTTCGAGCCGGTCGCGGATGGTCAGGGTGTAGGGGTGGATCAGCAGCGCCTCGTCGTCGAGCATGATGGCGGCGCTGTTCTCGCCGCAGTCGCGGGCCCAGCGCAGTTCCTCGACGGCGCTGGCAAACCACTCTGGCTGCTCGCACTTCCACTGGATCGTGTCGAGGTCGAGGTCGGCCCAGCGTCTGATGCCGTGGAACTTGCCGTTGAGGATGAGGGCGTCACGGGTCACCTCAGTGGCGACGGCGCGCGTCAGCACAGCAGTGGTCATGGTCCGCCTCAGGCCTGTTCGTGAATGTGTTCCAAGCCTACCACACCATTGCCCCGGACGGGCCTGTGGCGGGGGCTTAGGAGGCCAGGACGCGGTGGTGGCGGGCCAGGCGCAGCACGGCGTTCTCCATGATGGTGTGGGCCATGCTTGCGGGGGAGTTGTGCAGCAGGTCGAACGCGGTGGCGATGGTGCGCAGCGCCAGGATGGTCACGTCTGTGGTGATGCGGTGCTTCTTGGTCTCGGTGACGGTCTTGGTCACCGCCCAGCGGTTGGCGTCAGGAAGGTGTGCGCAGATGGCGTCAGCGTTGAGTCCGCTGGCGGAGAGGGTCATCATCCGGTAGCGGTTCTCGAGGTAGCGCAGCACCGCGAACGGCTCGGCGTCGATGCGATCCATGGTGGCCAGCGTCTCGTGAGCGTCGCCGGTCAGGAGCGTTTGCCCCAATTCCCACACAGGGCGGGTGTCTGCGACCGCGGCATCCACGAGCGGCTTGATCAGATCCCAGTCGATGGAGCGGGTGACGGGGGTCTGGGCCAAGGTCACGGCGATGCCTTGCGCGGCGGCCGGCTTGGATTCGCAGGCGCTGATGAGCCGCTTGGCGGTGGTGGTGTCCAGCAGCCGTTCCCGCCGGTCGAGCCATTGCCGCAATTGCTTGGCGTAGGCGGCGGCGTCTTTGGGGACTTGGAAGTCGTGGACCTCGGAGCGTTCTGTCGCACCGATCGCGTCGTTCAGCGCTTTGGTGGGTGCGGTGTCTGAGGTGACGATGACGTCGAGGTCCATGGGGTGCTTGGCGATGAACGTCAGCGCCTTGGCCAGTTCGTCGGCTTTCCAGTGGTGGGTGCCGCGCAGCCACAGGTCGTTGCGCTCGGGGGTGAGGATGGACTCCTCGGGCAGGTGGTCGGCCAGAGAATTGGGGGAAATCTGGTCGCAGTCGATGATGACCGGCCATGGTGATGTGATGCGTTCGCGGGCGTCGTTGCCGTACATGGCGTATGTGGGTCCGTGCCACACCGCGATCGATGCGATCACCGTTCACCGCCTTCCCCACGTCAGGATTGCGAGCCTACCACAGTTTTGCTGTCGGTTCTGACTGTTCCCCCATCTGTGTGGGGGAGTGGGGGTGTTGTGGGTGCTGCTCCCGGTGCGGCTGAACGGGGCTTGCCCCAATTCTTCGGCCGTAAACGTGCGCCGCCCCCTCCACCCCCACTCCTACTTCCATTACTGCTGCTCCCCCTAGTGCTATGCGTGGTCGGTCCCTTCGTTGTCGGTGGTTGTGGTCTCTGCTGGTGCCTGGGCTGCTGGCCGGTGTGCTTGTTGTGCTGGTGGGTGAGACGTGGGTTGGTGGGGGTTGGTCGCCGTTCGGGCCCTGTCGGTCCCGTCCGGCGGGGCTTGGTGTGGTGGTGGGCCTGTCCCTGGTGGGGACAGGCGGTGTGGTTGGGGTAGACGTGGGTTGGGGTGGTGGCCCTGGGGTTGGGTGTGGTCGTCGTGGGGTGTCCCGGTTGGGGACGCGTGGTGGTGTCGGTGTGTGTGTCGGGGGTCGGGCTGGGTGTGCACCGGCTGGTGTCGCATGTGCTGGTGCGGGGCACGGGCTGGTGCTGTATGTGCTGGTGGTGCATGTGCTGGTGCGGGGCACGGGCTGGTGCTGTATGTGCTGGTGGTGCATGTGCTGGTGCGGGGCACCGGCTGGTGTCGCATGTGCTGGTGGTGCATGTGCTGGTGCGGGGCACCGGCTGGGTGCTGTATCTGCTGGTGCGGCATGCGCCCGTGCACCGGCTGGTGCATGCATCTGGTGGTGTGCTGCGGCTCGGGGTCGCGGTGTGTCCCGGCGTGGGACACGCACGGGGAGGGTGGTGCATCCTCACGGGTGCACGGTCGCAGGTGCGTCTAGCCGGTGGTGCGCTGTGATGCTCACCCGCGTCTCGTGGCTGGTGGGTGTGTGGCGAGGTGGGTGTGTGGCGAGGTGGGGGTCGTGGTGTGCTCGGGCTGCGGTGGGTGTGGGTGGTGGCGCTGGGTGGGGGTGGCTGGTTCACCGGTAGTGGGTGCTGGGGCTGGCTGGGCCTGGGTGGGTGTGGCTGGTTCACCGGTGCCGCGGTGGGGGTGGCGCTCAGTCGCCGCTGGGCTTGGGGTCGCTCAGTCGCCGCTGGGCTTGGGTGGTGGCGGTGGTGGTGTGGGGCGGGCGGGACGGGACGGGCGAGCGGGATGGGATGGGATGGGGTCACGGGTGTGGGTGAGTCGATGGATACCTTCTGGTCATGAGTCGTCCTCACGATCGCGGTGCGTTGGTTGCGTGCACTGCTCCTGTTCGAGGGCATGCCACTGTGTCTGGTGCTGCGTCGTGCCCGGTGCACGGGGTGCGAAGTTCCGGTGGGCAGGTGGCCCCTGTGCCGGTGGCGACGCCGGTGGTGTCGAGTCCATCGCTGCACGTGGTGCCGCTGCCTGATGGTGGCCAGCGTGAGCAGTGGTGGGTGAAGGGCCGCCACCACCGCACCGATGGTCCAGCGTGGGTGGAGTACAACGACGCTGGTGCGGTGACGTACGAGGGGTGGTG